>Ga0179594_10000006_pt1 | contig 96706 bp, 87 predicted proteins | sample CZOMad1_1_08_16f_FD_148625 | JGI IMG/M metagenome (GOLD analysis project Ga0179594, IMG submission 148625) | Vadose zone soil fungal communities from Angelo Coast Range Reserve, California, USA - CZOMad1_1_08_16fungal (Illumina Assembly) | ecosystem: Environmental > Terrestrial > Soil > Vadose...
GACCGGTTCAACTTCCTCAGCCAGATCAAAGCCGAACACGCGTGAGTAAAAGTAAAGCTCGCCGTCCAGCGCGCGCTTGATATTCTTTGCCTGCCGAAAGCCGTGTTGCTCGCCGGGAAAGGCGACGTAAGCAACGGGTAATCCCTTGGCGCGCAGGGCTTCAACCATCGTCTCTGCCTGATTGGGCGGCACCACTTTGTCCTCGAGACCCTGGAAGAAAATCAGCGGACACGATAACCGTTCGGTGAAATGAATCGGCGAGCGCTCGACGTAGAGATCGCGCCGCTCGGGATATGGTCCAATCATGCCGTCGAGATAGCGCGACTCAAATTTGTGAGTGTCCTTGGCCAACGCCTCAACATCGCTGACACCATAGTGACTGGCGCCGGCTTTGAAGGTGTCGCGAAAAACGAGCGCACAGAGCGTCGTATAGCCGCCGGCACTGCCTCCGCTAATCATCAGGCGTGCTCCGTCAACTTCTCCCCGCTTGACCAGGTAGCGTGCCCCGTTCACACAGTCATCGACATCGACGACACCCCAGCTCCCCTTCAGCCTTTCGCGATAAGCACGACCGTAGCCGGTGCTGCCGCCATAGTTCACATCGAGTACCGCAATCCCGCGACTGGTGAAGTACTGAATCGACAACGCCAGCGCAGAGCTCGCCGTTGAAGTTGGCCCACCATGACTCTTCACCAGCAACGGCGGGAGCTCGCCATTCGGCGCGTGGTAATCCTGGTTGCGCGGTGCATAGAACAAAGCATGCGCCGTCAGGTTGCCTTCAGTCGGAAATTCAATTGCCTCGGGCGGTGAAACGTATCCTTCGTCCGGAGCAACATCAATGGATCTGCGCAGGACTTCAAACAGCATGGTGGAAAGATCCAACCGCACAATCGCGGGGGGACTGGTGGGTGAGCCGGCCCTGAAAACAGCCTGCCCCGATGACGCGCATAGATACTGAATGTCCGTGTACTCGCTCTCGACCGGCGTGAATTGGCCAGTGCGCGTGTCGATCATGGCGAGACTCGACATTCCCTTCTCAATGTAGCTGCAAACGATTCGCTCCGCCGATTCGAAGGCGTATGAAGACATCCCAAAAACCCATTGGGGCATGCCGAATTCGGCGGCCATTCCGCAGAGTACTTCAACGTCACCGCCTTCATTGAAACGACAAATATTCCACCAGCCGCTCCGATCCGAAACAAAGTAAAGCACGCCGTCAGGTGACCAGGCCGGCTGAAAAATCGATTCCTGCAGACCACCAGCCAATCGTCTGGTCTCGGCCAAACTGCCATCTGCTCGCAGGTTGCCCAGCCACAACTCGCAACCATCCCAGGGCATGTTGGGATGGTTCCAGGTCAACCAGGCCAGGCGCGCGCCGTCCGGACTAATCTGCGGCGACGAGTAAAAGTCGTTTCCCGAAACAAGCACCCGTCCACAGTTGTGCTCACTGCCGTCCAACCTGATGCTGACGAGCGAGTTTTGCGCCTCCCGCCCGGCAGCAGTGTGGTCTTCACGCACGCAAATCAATTGTCCGTGCTTTTCATCGACGATGGCATCAGCAAAACGCATTTCCGCCGGCGGCGTGATCGCCCGCGGTTGCGCATCATCTGACAGGTAGATTCGTTGATCCACAAAGTCCGTGAAGTAGACCCTACCTCCCCGTACCACGTAGCTACCGCCACCATATTCGTGAACCCGAGTACGCGCATTAAAAGGAGCCGGAGTGACCTCCCGGGTGGAACCGCCTACCTCTCGGCGAACAATGACGTTGCGACCGCCCTCTGACGGGCGCATTTCATTCCAATAAATCTCGTCTGCGTCCAAGGCCGGCTGGCTTAAGCCCACCGCTTCCCTGACGATTAGATCGGCGGTAATCGGGGATTTCCACGAACCGTAGGGCGCAATCTCTTTCTGAGTCATCGTAAGTTTTCTCCTCGGGAAGAGAGAAACAGTATCACAGACTTGACGGCCGGCATGGTTCTCGCCGATAGATCCCCAAACATTTAATTGCGATGTTTTTGTCACAGCATCGCCAAAACTTTGCAAGAGTACTGCAACCAACTGAACCAGGAGCGAGTTTAGGATGCGTTCATCGTTAATTCTCCAAGGGAGAACTGAGATAAAGGCGAGGGCGCTGGTCACGGGGGAGGTCGGCGCCCTTTAATTTTGTCTACAGGCTCTCTAATTTTATCTACAGATTGAGCAAGACCCGCCTTTTCGGAGTCCAAAGCCTCGGATTCCCGATAATTTCCACTTTCAGTCTTAAGCCCTCTTTGCGGCCTCTTAGAAACGCGCTTTTTAGAATTGTCCGTTTAGATAGGGCACTTGTGCCCTTGCGACGGCGGACAAGTCCGCTTTCTAAACGAAAGAAAGTGCGTAGTGGCCGTCACTCCAACTCTCTGCGATAACTCAGCGGCGCCTCTGCGGTGAGCGTCTTTTGCGGCAAGTTTCGCCTCGGAGACGCAGACAAGCCGAGGTCGACGCAGAGAACACGAGCAAATTGGACCACTCCCGATCACGTTGACTCGGAAGCAGTAACGGCATCAGAATGCAGTCCATTCATGCTTCAGAATTCTGTCGATTGAGAGGTGAGTTTCATGCGTCTTGGAAACGTCCGCGCTCTGTTCCTTTGCATCATCGGGTCGACGCTTATCCTGACCACGGTGCCGCTGCCGTCTTCGCACGCCGACACCTTTCGTCCGGTGGTCCGTGGGAAACGTGGGGTGGTTGCAGGTGGTAGCCCACTATCAGTGGAAGCCGGCCTGAGAATTCTGCGCCAGGGTGGCAATGCAACCGACGCCGGAGTGGCGACGATTCTGGCTGCGTCAGTGATCGAGTTCTCGCACTTCTCTTTTGGCGGCGAAGTGCCAATCCTAATCAAGCTCAAAGGCCGAGATGTCGCAGTTGTCGAAGGCATGGGCACTGCGCCTGCCAAAGCGACGCGAGAATTCTTCGTCAACCGGGCAAAGAATAAAGGCGAAGGGGAGTCGACGGCTCCTGATTCGGCCCGAGCCCAACGCGGAAATGCCGAGGCGACCACCATGCCCGGAGCCAAGTCCGGCTTGATTCCTTCGACCGGTCCTTTGGCGGCAACCGTGCCCGCCGTGCTTGATGCCTGCGTGACGGCGCTGGATCAATTTGGCACGAAGTCACTCGCCGAAGTGATGCAACCTGCGATTGAATTGGCCGACGGCTTTCCCATCGACGAGTTGCGGGTTGAATACATCAAGACGCGCGCGCCTGTCTTTTCCCAGTGGCCGGATGCAAAGCGTCTGTTTCTACCCGGCGGCGCAATACCAAAGCCCGGGGATATTTTCGTTCAGGCTGATCTGGCCCGCACGCTGCGCGAAATAGTCAGCGCCGAAGCGACCGCGTTGAAAAGAGTTCGAATCAGCAATGCAGCCGGCCAACGGCACTTGGGATTGATGGCCGCCCGCGATTACTTTTATCGTGGGCCAATCGCCAAACGCATCGGCGATTACATGCAGACGCATGGCGGTCTGTTGGCCACCGAAGACCTCGCAGGCTGGCATGCAATTGTGGGAGCGCCCGTCCGCGCTGATTACCGCGGCTATCAGGTTTACAAGGCAGGATTCTGGACCCAGGGTCCGGCGTTTGTCGAAACGCTGAATCTAATCGAAGGCTATGACCTCAAAGCGATGGGTCACAATTCGCCTGAGTACATTCACACCGTGACCGAATCACTGAAACTCGCATTGGCCGACCGCGACCGTTACTATGGCGATCCGAATTTCGTAAAGATTCCCACGCGTGAATTACTCTCGAAAGACTATGCAATCTTGCGGCGCGCCTTGATCGAAAAAGAACGGGCCTCGCTCGCCCAGCAGCCCGGCGATCCGACCAACATGAAGGCCGTACTGGCAAGTGCCGTACAGCGTGTCAGCCGCGCCTCAGCCATCCCAGCGATCGAACGCGCCAACGACACAACCTGTGTCAACGTTATTGACAAAGACGGCAACCTGTTCAGCGCCACGCCGAGCGGCGCCTGGCTTCCCGCAGTTGTCGCCGGCGATACAGGCGTACTGATGGGCCAGCGCCTGCAGTCGGCCTTGACCGACAGCAACAGTCCGAACGTCGTCGCTCCGGGCAAACGCCCACGGATCACGCTCACGCCCACACTCGTGCTCCACAATGGCGAGCCGTTCATGGTCCTGAGCACGCCCGGCGGCGACAATCAGGATCAGGCGCTGCTGCAGGTCCTGCTGAACATCGTGGAGTTCGACATGAACCCGCAGGAAGCAGTTGAAGCACCGCGCTTTGACACGCAGCACTACGTCAGTTCTTTTGACGATCACGAATTTCTGCCGGGCTCGCTGAACATCGAATCCCGCATCGCCGAAAAAACAATCGCTGAACTGAAGGCACGCGGTCACAAGGTAAACGTCCAGTCGGCCTGGGGCACGCTTTCGTCGCCGACGGTGATTGTTTATAACCCGCTGAACGGCGTCTCGTCGGCGGGAGCGGATCCGCGACGCGGGCGCTACGCGGTCGCGTGGTAAGACACATCGAGCCAGCGTCAGTACTACAATTGTGACGAGACAAGCAAGCGGAGGTAGTTGATGGCCAGGCGATTAAAAGATTTGAAGGAATTAAAGATTGAACGTCCGCCAAGGGTCAAGCTCTCGGCGAAAGAGTCGCTCAAGCGGACCAAAGAGTTTGACAAGCGAAAGGAGCGATTCATTGCCGCTATCAGAAAGAGCCAGACTTGAAGTCTATCTGCCCGACCTCCCACGTGCTTCCTATCAAGATCTTCTTAGTGAGTTGACCCAGGAATTCACTTACACTTTCGGGGGCTGCACAATAATCCACGGACTCGACGGTGGTTATCTCTCACAAACAGGCTTGCAAATCCAGGATCGGATCAATCTTATTTACACCGATACGCCATATGCATTCGAGCCGAACTTTGAGGTGGTCTCAATGTATTCCGATAGACTCAAGAGAACAGTAAACACCGCCCTCAAAGAGGAAGTGGTCCTCATCACGGTGGCAAAGGTTTATCATGCGGACTGACCACGAGAGACAGCATTGCATGAAGCCCTCAATTAGGTTAACGCTTCAAGTCGCTGTGTTTTTCAGCGCGATTGCTGTCCTGTCGCCGGCGAATCATTTCGCCCAGAACCCGCCGCGGACCGGTACCGGTGAGTCGGACCGGCATCGAGCAGACAATGAACGCGATCTGGAAGACATCATCGAACTGAGCGGAAAGATCAAGAAGGACAACGAGCCGAGAAATTAGGCATTCCTCAAGTCACGCGCTTAATCCTTTGCGTCTTTGCGCCTTTGCGGGATATCTTCGTCTCACGCCGAACAAAACGTTTCTCGCAAAGGCGCAAAGAGCATGGCCCTGACTGCGAAACAACTATCCCTCTCAGAAGAACGCAGGATCCAACTGGTCGCGATCTGCAAAGCGTTTCCCACGGTGGAAGCCGAAGTCGCCGGCGATCAGCACATCGCCTTTCGTGCCAACAAACGAATCTTTGCCTACTATCTGTTTGATCACCACGGCGACGGCATCATTGCTTTCTGCTTCAAGTCGAACCTGAGCGAGCAGCGACGGCAAGTTCGCGACGATCCGGATAATTTCTTCGTACCGGCTTACCTTGGTTCAAAGGGATGGATAGCAATTCGGCTCGACCTGGACGAGGTCGACTGGGAGGTTGTCAAAGACTTTGCCAGAAGAGCCTACCAGGCGGTCGTGCCGAGGAAGCTGGCGGCCCTGGTTGAGGGGGGCGAGATCGAGACTCAGTCGAGTGCAATTGGAGCTGCGAGATTGAAACGCAAAGGACGCAGAGGTTCTTCGCAATGAAACGCAAAGGGCTGTGCTTTGCGCCCCTCTGCGGTATTCCTTTGCGTTCTTTGCGTTAAAGTTCCCGCATGACCCTGAACGTGAACCTGCAGGAGTTTTTCGGCAGCATCGACATTTACCTGTTCGATCAACTGCTAAAGGGCCGCATCACTCCACAAATGGTGGTGCTCGATGCCGGCTGTGGCGGCGGCCGCAACCTTGTCTATCTGCTGAGAAGTGGCTTTGAAGTATTTGGGGTCGATCAGTCACCAGAGTCCATTGCCCGGATCCGCGATCTCGCCGCCCAACTCCAACCTGATCTGCCCGCCGATCATTTCCGCGTTGAAGCTGTCGAAGAGATGTCGTTTGCTGATCGCAGTTTTGACGTCGTGATCAGCAGTGCCGTTCTGCACTTTGCGCGAAACGAGGACCACTGGCAAAGTATGGTCGATGAGATGTGGCGAGTGCTCAAACCCGGGGGAATATTCTTTGCCCGCCTGGCGTCGAGCATCGGCATTGAAGATCAGATCGAACATCTCGAAGGCCGGCGTTATCATCTACCCGACGGCAGCGATCGCTTCCTGGTCGATGAACAGATGCTGCTGCGCACGACAGAGGAAGTTAGCGGAGAGTGGCTCGAACCGCTCAAGACCATAGTCGTACAGAATATGCGTTCGATGTCGAACTGGTGTCTCAGAAAAAGCGGTCCAGAGATTTAGCAGGTGCTGAAAAGCAAATTGCCACAGAGGCGCAGAGTCACAGAGAAGACAACGAGAATCAATCAGAAACGCGAACAAATCTTTTACGCTCTTTGTTTTCAGCTTTGTCTGTGTCTCGGTGTCTCTGTGGCTAAGTTTGGTTTTCAGCGACGCGCTATGACGAGAGGAGACTGATCGTGGATGGTGTGAAACACTTGACGATGGCAGAATTGGAGGCGGGCCTCGATGAGATCCGCAAGTCGCCAAAAGATGCAGGCGTGTTGGATTTGATCGTGCGCCGGCCGCTGGTCGAGGTGCGAGAAGTATTGCACGAGGGTGAACTGCATCTGCGGGAAGGCCTCGTAGGCGATTGTTGGCAAACCCGTGGCAGCTCCAGTACGTCGGACGGATCGGCTAATCCGGAAATGCAGATCAACGTGATGAACTCGCGCGTAATTGCGCTCGTGGCCCAGAACAAAGATCGTTGGCAACTCGCCGGTGACCAGCTTTTCATTGACCTCGACTTGAGCGCTGAGAATCTGCCCGCAGGTACCCAACTAAGTTTGGGTTCGGCCGTTATCGAAGTCACTGCACCGCCCCACACCGGTTGTAGAAAATTTGTCAGCCGTTTTGGGTTGGAGGCGATGCAGTTCGTCAATTCAGCACTTGGACGACAGCTTAACCTGCGCGGCATCAATGCCAGGGTCGTTTGTCCGGGCGCCATTCGGGTCGGTGAAGTTGTCATGAAAGTGCCGGCGAGCTAGTGTACTTCATCTAACCGATCACAACTTATGGAGAGCCCTCCCTGACGGTCGGGCTTCTGCTTGGTTCAGTCGCAGAAACCGCAGCGGGTCCGAAAACCAAGCAGAAGCCCGCGCGTCAGCAAGGGCTGCCGAGGCCAGCGAGATCGCGAAACACGGCTGCGAAGCGGCGACGGCGCTTTGGGTGCTGCGCACTTAACCATACAATCAAAATCCAAAGCGGTGTCGGCGCTTCGCTTGCCACCGCACTCCAAACATGACTGACAAGGAATCGTTCGTCTTTGCTGATTTGCCACTGGCGCGGCGCCTCGAAAGAGCCGAGGCTCAGGGTTGTTTGGAGTTCGTTGAGGCGCGCGCAAAACTTTTCCCGCAGAGCCGCGCCGAGTGGATTGAAGTCGCCGGCGCTTTTGCGATGTTCGATGGTATCGAGTCGCCGACTACACAAACCTTCGGCCTGGGAATATTTCAGACAATCACCGACGCCGAGATGGAACGGATCGAGCTATTTTTCAAGCAGCGCGGCGCGCCCGTGTTTCATGAGGTAAGCCCGCTCGCCGATGCAAGCGCGCTCACCTTGTTGAATGAACGAGGTTATCAGCCACTCGAATTTACCAGTGTCATGTTTCGTCCTATTCAGCTCGGCATACAATACGCCGCGGCGCGCAATCAGCGCATTCAGGTAAGAACGGTCGGCCCGGATGAGCACGATTTATGGGCACAAACCGCGGTCAGCGGATGGAGCAGTGAATTCCCTGCCCTGGCCGACTTGATGCTGGAGTTGTCACAAGTAGGCGCCAAAAGGTCCACGGGGCTTTCCTTCCTGGCAGAGCTCGATGGGCAGGCAATCGCCACAGGTGCGTTAAGCATTTATGCGGGCGTCGCCCTGCTGGCCGGAGCCAGCACAGTCCCCGAAGCTCGCAAGCAGGGCGCACAGTTGGCGTTGCTCGACAGTCGATTGCGTTATGCGGCCGAGCAGGGTTGCGACCTGGCGATGATGTGTGCATTGCCCGGCAGCGCCTCACAACGCAATGCCGAACGACAGGGATTTCGCATCGCTTACACACGCATCAAGTGGCAGTTGCCAAATGCCGGCGCATAAGAAGAAACTGAATCGGAGAAGATAGATCTTAAAATGAGTAACAGCACATTATTAGTCGAAACCCGCGAACCCACTTACCAAGCCGCTCAGGCAGTAGCCGCGGCAGTTGAGTCTCACTTCGCACGTCATCTGACACAAGCGCGCCTGCGGGGCGAGCAAGAGCTGGCGCCTGGGCCCAGCGCACAAACTATCGCCGCGATCATCGATGCCACCTTCTGGGCCAGTCTCCGTCGAGAGGAGGGCCAGTCACCGAAAATCTCGCTGGCCTTTGTCGCGCCAGAGCAGGCCGGCTTTCCACTCATCTTCGAGCACTCGCTACCGCTGGCGCCAAACATCCTCACGAAGCTGGGCCCCGCGGTTGAACGTCCGGGAATTCATCTGGGTGTTTGGTGGACGAACGGCGAATTGCGGATCTGGGGCGCCACGCGCAAGGTTCCCAACCTGTGTTTCGTTTTAGAGGTCGTTGAGCCGGGCCTGTTGGTAGTCAAGCATCGTCGACGCGATGCGTTTGGCAAGTACGCTAACGTCGCCGTGCTCAAGGGCGAACAAGTGAAAGTGATCGACGAACACGCAGCCAGCTTGCCTGACTGTCCCTCGCTGGTCGCAAACCTGCTTGGCTTTACTTTGCCTTCGGTGCGCGACGACTCGGAAAATGTGCTCGTGCAGTTGGCGGCATCGATGCGCGCTCACGGACATGGTGGTTCTTTGCTGGTCGTACCAAACCAGTCCGAAGGCTGGCGCCAATCGATAGTGCACCCAATCCTGTATTCAGTATCGCCTGCCTTTTCCGGACTTGCGGATCTGATGCGACAGGACGCGAGCGAGCGAAACCAGAATGTTTGGGAGAGTGCGTTTCGCAAAGCAATAGACACGGTCGCCGGCCTGACCGCCGTTGACGGCGCCACGGTGATCAGCGACCAATACGAAGTGCTGGCCTTCGGCGCGAAAATTGGACGAGCACTCGGGAATCCAATGGTCGAGCAGATGGTCATCACGCAACCGATCGTTGGTAACGAAGCCGAGGTGATCCATCCCACGCAAAATGGCGGCACGCGACACTTGTCGGCGGCACAGTTTGTTTACGACAACCGCGACACACTGGCGCTGGTCGCATCACAGGATGGCCGGTTCACAGTCTTTGCCTGGTCGCCATGCGAGGATATGGTCCACGCCCATCGCGTCGATACGTTGTTGCTGTAGCATTCTGCTAAGGAACGAAGAGCATCGATTCCCGAAAATGAGTGCGATCCACGAAGAGGCACGAAGTAACTCGAAATCACACGAAGTATGATCTATTTTTTTCGTGTTGCTTCGTGCCCTTCGAGTGATTTCGTGGATCGGATCCTTTAAATCCGCAGGCGAGAGGAGCCCTTTTTCGTGAACACGATCGAGACCGACCGACTGATCCTGCGGAAACTATCAACGGACGACGCCGAGTTTATCCTTGAACTATTAAACGAGCCTTCATTCCTCCGCTTCATCGGCGACAAAGGCGTGCGCAATCTGGATGACGCACGTGAATACATTCGGCAGGGACCGATGGCCAGCTATGAACGACATGGGTTCGGTCTATATTTGACGGTTCTAAAGGATGGCGCGGTGCCGATTGGCATCTGTGGATTGTTGAAGCGAGAGTCGCTCGCGGATGTCGATATCGGATTCGCTTTCCTGCCGGCCTTCTGGTCGCAGGGCTTTGCGTTTGAGTCGGCGGCAGCGGTAAAAACCCTGGCGCTGGATACTCTCGGTCTGAAGCGAATTGTAGCCATCACGAACACGGACAATGAAGCGTCGATCAGATTGCTGGAAAAGCTCGGCCTGCAGTACGAGCGCATGATCAGGTTGGCTGATGATGGACCAGAGATAAGACTGTACGGGTCGATGAGTCTGGGTGGGCTGTCGCGGCAAGAGTAAGCCCGGTGTCAAAGCTTGACCACTTAGTCAACGCAAGTTTGCAATGCGGCTGTGGGAGGCGCAGCCTCCAAAATCCAAAAGGGCAAGTCCGGTGAGGCAGAGCCTCACCGCACTGGGGAGCGGCAAAGCCACCGCAATCACTTGCAAGATCACCAATTCATCAGAGCTTAATGAACGCGCCGCTTCGCATCAACAATGGAGTCAGTCCGAGCAGCCAATGGCTGCCGCCTGGTCCATGGGAAACGGTGCTCGATTTTCTGACCGAGCGCTTTCCCCACGTGGCAACCGGCACCTGGCTATCGCGGATGGCGCGTGGAGAGCTGGTCGACGAGACCGGCCGGCCCCTGACTTCAACAAGTCGTTACCGCATCGGCGCCTGTGTTTACTACTATCGCGAACTCGAGTCGGAAGAAAGCATCCCTTTTGCTGAAACGATTCTGTATCAAGATGAACATCTCCTGGTGGCGGATAAACCACATTTCCTCCCGGTGATTCCGGCCGGGCGCTTCCTTCGCGAAACGCTGCTGGTCCGGCTGAAGCAGAAATTGAAACTGGACGATCTGGTCCCTGTCCATCGCCTCGATCGCGAGACCGCGGGCGTGGTCGTGTTCTCAGTCAACGCGGGCACCAGGGGGCAGTACACGTCTCTGTTTCGCAATCGGAAAGTTGAGAAGGTGTACCAGGCTCTTGCGCCCAATCATCCGGAACTGAGCTTCCCGCTAACGCGTTGCAGTCGCATCGTGCGAGGCGAACCTTTCTTTCGGGTTAAGGAAGTTGACGGAGAGGCAAACTCTGAGACTCGCATCGCTGTGATCGAGAACGTTCGCAGTGAGGCCAGCCTGAATCTATACGAGTTGCGCCCACTCACGGGCAGAAAACATCAACTGCGTGTGCATCTCGCGGCGTTGGGAATTCCGATTCTCAATGACAAACTCTATCCCGATTCGAGTTTCAGGAAATTCGCGGCCGACTCTGATTTTTCCGCGCCATTGAAACTGTTGGCAAAATCGATTTCCTTTACGGATCCCTTGACTGAACAAGAGCATCACTTCGAGAGCCAGCGAACACTGGAACCGTCTTAAACTGGAATCGTTTTGAACTGGGGTCGTTTCATACTGGGACCATTTTATGCTGGGACCGTTTTATGCTGGGACCGCGGGCGTCCCGCCCGCCCTGTTTGACGCAGATACACGTTAGCCGGAACCGTGCCCTTATCGATAGTTCGGCGGGCGGGACGCCCGCGGTCCCAGTTTTGGATGGTCCCAGTTTTGGATGGTCCAAGTGTAAGAGGCGCCTCAAAACCACTGCTTTCCATCGACATGCCGAACGGAGCTTAAGAGATGCGGAAACCAGGGACTCATCTTGCCGTGATTGTCTTTGCTCTGTCCGTTAGTCCGGCAATCGCGAAAGCTCGAGCGCTTTCCCTAATCGACTCAGCGCAACACGCGCCCGCTACCTCGAACACTCTGCCCCCTCCATCCACCACCGGTGAGGCGCCGCCAAAAAGAATCACCGCCTACACTTTGCCTCCGGAACGTTATCAGCAGGCGCATCAGCTTGGGCGCACCTATTTTCGCTATTTACTGATCAGCTTTTGCTATGGGCTAATCGTGCTTTGGCTGATTCTCAGATTGAGGATCGCGTCGCGCTACCGTTCCTGGGCCGAGCGAGTGTCGCCGCGGCGATTTGTTCAGGCGATAGTCTTTGCGCCGCTGCTCTTGCTCACGATTGCGATCCTGGAGTTGCCGACCGGCATCTACCGCCACTGGGTGAACAGTACTTACGGGTTGTCGATCCAGCGTTGGCCTTCGTGGTTTTGGGATTGGACCAAGGCGGAGCTCATCACCATCATTGGCGGGACGCTGTTCATTTGGCTGCTTTACGCAGTCATTCGCAAAAGCCCTCGGCGCTGGTGGCTCTACTTCTGGCTCGTCTCGTTGCCCATTGCCCTGGTGCTCATTTTTCTAGCGCCACTCTATCTCGATCCACAATTCCACCAGTTCGAACCGCTGGCGACAAAGGATCCCGCGCTGACGATTGCGCTGCAGAACCTGGCCCATCGCTCCGGGCAGGACATACCACCAGAGAGAATGTTTTGGATGGGCGCGGGCGAGAAAACGACGACGCTCAACGCCTACGTCACCGGGTTTGGCGCCTCAAAACGGATCGTGGTGTGGGATACCACGATCGCAAAGTTAAGCACGCCGCAGATTGCTTTTGTCGCCGGCCACGAAATGGGCCATTACGTTCTGCATCACGTTGCCAAAGGATTGGCGCTCGGCGCTGTAGGTTTCCTGATTGCTTTGTACCTCGGTTTCCGATCCATCGGCTGGGCAATCTCTCGTTGGGGGCCGGGCTGGGGCGTGCGCGGCCTGGATGACTGGGCTTGTCTACCAGCGCTGCTGTTTCTGTTTTCGGTGATGTCGTTTGTCAGTAACCCGATAGCCGGCGCGGTCAGTCGTTATCTGGAGCATCAGGCCGATCAATACGCGCTCGAGGTAACGCACGGGCTCACGCCGGATTCTGGACACGTGGCGGCCCAGGCATTTCAAGTGATGGGTAACCTGGGCTTGTCTGATCCCGATCCCAATCCGGCGTATGTATTCCTGTTTTATGATCATCCACCGATTCGCGATCGAGTGCAGTTTTGCCTTTCATACGATCCCTGGGCGAAAGGCCAACAGCCCGAGTTTGTGAAGTAGGGTCTGTCAGTACCGCCTGCGGTAGCGGGCGGGCCCCTGCTGTTTTCAGCAGAGTGTTCGACCCGACCAATCACATCCTCAAGAAGAAGAGACAAAAGCGGCCCGCCCGCTACCGCAGGCGGTACTGACAAAGCCGCTCGTGGTCCGGCAAGTGTATAATTACCCGCTTTCAGCGTAACGCTTCGAGGACTCGAGGAGAGTAAGTGAAGTCAGACTACTGGAATGTTTCAGACGAGCAGTTGATTGAAAAGACCGGCAAGCCCTTGGCGCATTGGCTGAAAGTACTCGATCGATTCGCAGCGGCGCAGAAGAAGTCGAACGACGTCGTTACTGGGCGCGAACCCTGACCACTCGGTATTTGAAAGAAAAAAGATGAGCGGCAGCGATACCCGAGGAAACGTTAACTCCCGATGAGGCGCAAGGCAAAAAATCTACCAGCATCAGCATCGCCGGAATCGCCGGCCAAACAGCTCGCGGTCTTTATCGCCAGGTTTGACCCCGCAATTGCAAAACTCGTCCGCGCCGCCCGCGCTGTCCTTCGTCAACGCTACTTTTCCACCGCGGTTGAGTTGGTGTACGACAACTACAATGCCCTGGCCATCGCGTTTGGCCCAACTGAACGCGCTTCAGACGCAATTGTCTCGTTGGCGGTCTATGCGCGCGGCCTCAATCTCTACTTTATTTATGGAGCGACGCTGCCCGACCCTGAGCATCTCTTGCAGGGCAGCGGTAATCGGGGACGCTTCCTTCGCCTCGAAAATATTGCCGTACTCGATCAACCCGCCGTACAGGCGTTGCTCAGCGCCGCCATTCAAGACGGAGAACCGCCATTGCCCGCTGCCGGTCGAGGTTATACCGTGATTAAGTTGGTGTCTGCCAAACGTCGACCGCGCCGCCCGGAGTAACGAAATTTCTCCGAGCGGAGTAACGCAATTCGAATCGTTCCGTTTAGACAGGGCACTTGTGCCCCTCGCTCGGGACGGCGGACAAATCCGTTGTCTAAAAGGAGATCAGGGATGCCGCGTGTATAATGCCGGCATGAATAAACGAGCGAAAAAACGATTGAAGGAAACTCTCCAGAAGGAAAAAGCAGAGCGAGCAAAGTCGCATTCCGACCAGAACCTTTCTTCCCCCAAAGACCCGCAACAGCAGCGTGGTTTCTTGCCGAAACCTGCGAAAAAACGAGGTTAGAAGCTTCTGAGCATGTCGCGCTGCACCTCTGAAGTCTCAGACGGGAAAGAGCGACTGAAGTGAATGAAACCTCACAGAACCAGCCCTCAACAGTCCCGTAGCTGGTACGGATAAAGACCAGTGTCACAAATCGAGCGCCTGTCTTGTCTCTCTTAGATGCTAGAGGTGAAATTGCGGATTCGCACCAGTCCACGTTCCTAAGGGTCTTTCAAACCTACTTCAAAGGAGAACCTTATGCACATCGCAAAAAGAAGACTGACGCTCAGCCTCGCTCTGGTTGCTTCATTATTGCTCCCGTCAGTTAGCCTGGCCCAGGGGCCGGCTACGCCTAATCGAGATTGGTCTGCACTCAAGACCGTATCTACTGGAAGCAAGCTGACGACAAAGCTCAAGAACGGCAAGACCGTTGAGGGGAAGCTGACGAGTGTTACTGACTCGACGCTTTCATTAACCGTCAAAGGCAAACCTTTGGACGTAAGCCGCGACGACATTTCCAGCGTCTATCAAAACAGCCGCAAGTCAGCAACGAAATCAACGCTGATTGGCGCAGCAGTTGGAGGCGGCGCCGGTGCAGGGATCGGCGCGGCGGGCAGTAACAACGACGCCTTTGTCAACCAGGGGGCGGTGACCGCTGGTTTTGCCATACTCGGGGCCGGCGCCGGAGCGATTGCTGGATATTTTATCGGCAAGAGCGGGCGCAAGCGTGTGCTTATCTACGAGGCGAAATAGAACTTAACTACACCGAAGGGAACAGTCTGAGCGGCGTAGCTACGCTAGATTACTCGTCGAATAAAACTTATGCGAAGGAGTCAATTCCTCGGGGAGCAGCACCACGAGTTTCACTTGCTCTTAACCGCAACGCGGTTGCGCCGTTTTGACGTAACAAAGAAATGACGCAACCGCGTTGCCGTTGGAATAATCAATTTCATTCATGGTCCCAGGGTAGCCGAAGCGGCAACCCTGGGCTGGAGGACGTAACCGCGTTGCGGTAAGGGGGCGCGGGTTCGTTCACCCTCGTCGGTCTGAGGGAAACCTCGCTACAGTTTGAGTAGCCCGCTGTGGACCGGCGCTATATCATCCATGCTGAATTGGGATGTGATCATCATCGGGGGCGGCGCTGCCGGTCTGTTTTGTGCGATCGAAGCAGGCAAGCGCGGGCGTCGCGTCCTGCTTCTTGAACACAATGAGACGGTCGGCAAGAAGATTCGCATTTCGGGCGGGGGCCGCTGCAACTTCACAAATATTTACACGAGCCCGGAGAACTTTGTTTCCGCAAACCCGCACTTCTGCAAGTCGGCACTCGCCCGCTACACACCAGCGGACTTTGTTTCACTCGTAGAGAAGCACAGCATCGCTTATCACGAAAAGAAACTGGGTCAATTGTTCTGCGACGGGAGCGCGCAACAGATCATCGATATGCTGTTGCGCGAGTGCGTGACCGCCGGTGTCGAAGTCCGCTGCCGTAATCGGGTCAGTGAAATACTCAGAAACGATTCTTCGGGCTCGTTCAGTGTCGTAAGCAATCAAGGCACTTTCGTTTCAACTGCCCTGGTTATCGCGACCGGCGGATTGTCCGTAGCGTCGCTCGGAGCAACCGACTTTGGCTATCGCATCGCGCGACAGTTTGGTTTACGGATTGAAGACGCCAGACCGGCACTGGTGCCGTTGACCTTGACCACCTCAATGCAGAAGCAATTCACCAGGCTCAGTGGTGTTTCGATTGATGCCCTGGTGAGTTGCGGCGCAGCGGAATTTCGCGAAAACATTCTGATCACGCATCGCGGCTTGAGCGGTCCGGCTATCCTGCAAATCTCGACTTACTGGGAACCAAACTCGCCTGTCTCAATCAATCTTTTACCTGATCAGGATGTCCTGGAAATAATGGCTCAAAGCAAGGCCGGGGAAGGTTCCGGGATCGAGCTGGCTCATCTTCTTGCTCGTCACCTGCCCAGGCGATTTGCTGATGTCTGGTGCGAGTTGTATGCGACATCAAAACCGATTAAGCAGTACGACAGCCGCCAGCTCGCCGACATTGGCCAGGGAATTCATCAACTGCGCATCACACCGACGGGCACTGAGGGTTTCAAAAAAGCCGAAGTGACCGCGGGTGGTGTCTCGACCACGGAATTGTCGTCACGCAGTATGGAAGCCAGGCGCGTGCAAGGACTCTACTTCATCGGCGAGGTCGTGGACGTGACCGGACAATTAGGCGGATACAACTTTCAATGGGCGTGGGCGTCGGGTTATGCCGCCGGGAGTGTCATCTAGCTAAACTGAAAGTCGGCCTCAGGTCAGATGCCGGCGCCCTGCGTTGACCCCTCGAAACGGACGCTCTCATTTGGCCCTTCGTCGGCGTTTTGATTTTGAAGGAACTTTACCTTTCGTAGGACCCGTAGCCGGCTTACGCTTAATAGATTCTTGAGACGCAGAAGTGGCTTTTGGGGTCGATTCAGAAGCGCCCATTCCGGGTAGGTAAGCTGCTTTGTGAGTATTTGCAGAACCCTTGGCGCGTTTTTGCTTTTTGGGTTCGTTCTGAATTGTCTCTACTATTCGCTTCAGTTCCGCCACTTGCGCTTGCGTTTCCTTTTCAGCAGCTAATTGCCTTTGATAGTTGCTGCGGCGAACCGGAACAATCTCCATATAGACCAGCACAAGAATCTGCAGAGTAGCCAGTGAAGCCGCCGCCAACTGCAGATAGATCCTTGCTCGAATCAGTAGTCCTGGTTCGCCAACCAAGTTAATGGTAAGACTCACAGTGAGATAAAAAGCTAAAGACAGGGCGACGGACACGGCCATGAGGAAGGGTGGATTAGACCAGTCATTATGTTTCCGGGGATCTCCTTCGTCGCCAGGTGTCGGTCCACCAGATCCCAACGACCGCCAAACCCGTTTGACCACGTAAACCAAAGTCGGCAGCAACGATTCGAGTGTCATCGGTTGACCCTCGTGTTACCTGAGAAAATGCAAACACGGAGCTTGTCAGAGTCATTGACGCCGAGGCGAATGCCTAATCCTCTGGAACCGGTTACCCCTTGGAACTACTGCTTTGTTTTGTCTGGCGCTAAATGAAACTCTTGGCGTGGGTCGGGATCGAAGGTCTCTGACTGGTTCGCATCCTCAGACCGGCCACTCCGGTAGTGAAATTACCTATGAGATAAGAAGAGGGTTTTATTGACAGGATCCGGCCGCAAATCTATACTCTCCGCGAAAAATGATCCTGTTGCGTGGCCCCATAGTCATCGCGATAGATCTTTCACTTCCCAGGGGGTAACGGCAATTACCCTCTGGGACCTACCAAGCCTTGCTGGCTGAATGGTCCATCTTAGGTCTAAATCGTTTGGCTCGTCAATCCTAAGCCCACGCTAATTGTTCGGCTAACGTATGCCTATCGCCGGTGCAAATCTGAGTTCAAGGGCCGTATTTTCGGGGCAAAAGTAAACAGTACAGTTGTCTTAACTACCTCTTGATTATGGATTGACGACCACCGGCTTAGTAGCCTAAGATATCGCGCTATGAATAGGCTGGTGATACAAGGACTCTTGGACCGCAAGGGGGAGCTGGAAGAAGAGCTGATTCACTTGAACTTCTTGATCGAAAAACATTATCAGAGCTCGGCGACGGCCGAGTTGAAGCTGGTCCCTCGCCGCTTCCATCTCCGGCGCGTAAGGGGCGTGCTTGCCGCTACTAAAGAGGTAGTTGCCGAGCTATCAGAACCTTTCGATAAGAATGACGTCATGATCAAACTTCGCTCGAGGGATCTGGAATTCGCGCGAAAGATTAGCGCCGAGAACCTTCGAAATGCTCTCAGGCTGCTGGCACAGGAAGGCACCATCGAAATCCATACTGCCGCAACCAGCACCTCCTGCGCCAAGTATGTCAGAGCGGCTTAGTGATGCGCTAACCAAGGGTTCAATGAGCGCTAACTGGGAGGAAACTTGACGGCGGCGCACGTCTCCGCCGGGCGAGTACTCAATTTGATGGCTACGATTTGTCATAGGGGCAATCATCGGTGCCGTCATGGTCATTTCGTCTTGTCGCCGATTAGGTAGTTGAACCACCCAGATAGGTTGAATAAACGAGCGAGCTATTGCCGCTTTGCGTTGGATCAAACTTGGCGACAAACGCGTCGCGGTGTTGCCCGCGGCCGCCCGGATTACGCTGAAACGCGTTCTTGGTTGGAAAGTCGCGAGAGAGTGTGTCGCCAACGACGTAGATCTTATTTGCGGCGTCCACCGCGATACCACTCCCGCCCTCCGAATCATCTCCGCCCAGGAAGGTCGAATAGACCAATCCGTTCCCTGCCGCCGTCAGCATCGTCACAAAAACGTCGACGCCCCGATTACCCAGGATAGAGCCGTTGTCCTGATACGCGCCTGAGGTAACTGGGAAATCGCCAGTGTTGCCATTGTTACGCGTGTCGCCAGTCACGCACGCTCTCCCGTCACTCGTCACTGCAATGTCCCTGCCGAGAGCAAAGTCGGAACCGCCCAGGTAGGTCGCGTAAACAATCTCCGTCCCGGCTGGGTTGAGTTTCACGACGAACGCATCATCAATGGCACTGTCAAGAGACGAGTGAAAAGGGTTATCGAGAACCAGGTTTGGGGACTGCGTCGAGCCCGTGAAGTAAGCGTTGCCTGAGCCGTCCACCGCAACTTCTGAGATCGAGTCCTGGCCCGTCCCTCCATAGAAACTGCTGTAGAGAAGTTGCGGATCAATCGTCAGGGGCTTGCGCGTATCGTAGTCTCCAACTGCGAAGCCCACCTCACGTTCACCCACCAGGACGTACCGCCCCTGAATCGTCTGCCTGCCGTGCTCAGTCTCCTGATAGATTTCCGGCGCCGCTTGCGTCAACGTTCCTGCGTCGGTTTTGAGCAGGAGATTTCCCTCTTGGTCCAGCGATATTTCGTCTGCACCTGCAAACGAAAGTCTGATCGTCGTGGGCGACACGCCGGGCGCAACAATGAAATCGTATTCAGGTTGGCGCTGGTTTCCGTACCAGACCATATCGACACCCGGCCAGACTTCGCTGTAATGCACCCGAGCGTAAGTCGGAACATCAGTGTGCCATTTTGTTTTGTCGTTGCTGGTTAAGTAGTTGACTCTTCCCTGGAGCGAGTCCGCACCCTCGAGTTGAGCCTCGGGATTCGCTCCGATCAACTTCATCCGTAACATGGCCGATTTTGTTTTGCCGGCTGCGAGCGGCTGATCGTCGGTATCAATCGACGGCCTGGCCCGTTTTCCTCTACGCGTTTCACTTCCCTCGCCGGGTTCTGTGGTTCGCAACGCCACGACGGCCTCCGTTGCTTTCAGGAAAAGCATATAGCCCTGTCCGCGAGAAAGAAATTTCACCTGCGGATCAGCCTGACCCTGATTTTTCTCGAAGCTCAACGGCAGCTTCCCGAACGCCTCGCTGGCGCTCAGCCTTGGCGCATCCGGAGCAGGGGTGGAGATGCGCGTTGGTTGCTTTCCGGGAGCAACGATGTGCTTTGCCAGCCCCTGCAGCGTCCAGGAACTTACGAAACTGATCAGGGTTAGCAGGACGACAAAGATTCGTGCATTGTGGGCAGTTCGGGTTTTCATAGTCTTCTTTCCAGTCATTGGATATCGGCTGAAAATTGATTGTTGACTTCGTCGTTGGGAGGGAATTACTTCGTTACCATCGTCACCTTGGGAGTGATTGATTTCTGGGCGTTTCATCTTTTTTCTCCTAACTGTTTTGGGAAAGTGATTCGGGGCAGATAAGCAGCAAGCCTTCGGGAGTTTCGGTGCAGTGAATCCTGCCTGATTCTGCCCACCGAAAAATGGTTCTTGAGGTGACTTGGACGGCGATGGCCGCGTCGTCCGTCGTCAGCATCTCGCGACGGCGGGCACAGGAAGCACACCACACGATCGCTCGCTTGTGTCCGCGGATGATCAGCAGCCTTTCAGTCTCGACCGTGATTTCTGTTCTTTTCCTGATCATGGCATTTAAGTGATTTCTGGAAATGGTTTGGGTTAATATGAGGGCCGCCGCCAATAGTTGAATTCAGGTACCGTTGATTTTCAGGCCCCGCGATGGCACTCCCTTGCTAACCGCGATGGACGATACCCGCAGCCAGGGCGGGCCGTACTTAGAAGACTCTGAAGTTCTCCTGAGAATTTTTTCAAAGAGTTCTGAAAGCGATGCTCAGCCGCGCTCCCAAACGCTTTTATCTCTTCGGAATCTTCCGCATTGACGTGACGGAACGCGTTTTATTGGGCGAAAACGGCTCGGTGCCGTTGACTCCCAAGGCTTTCGACACTCTGTTCGCGCTGGTCCAAAACAGCGGCCGCGTGCTCAGCACCGAAGAGTTGATGACCCAAGTCTGGCCCGACAGCTTTGTCGAAGAAAACAATCTGGCCCAGAACATTTCGACGCTCCGGAAAGTGTTGGGCGCCGACGGTGGAAAGTTCATCGAGACAGTGCCGAAACGCGGTTATCGCTTTGTTGCCGATGTCCATGAGACTTTCGACGAAGACGCTGACGTGGTCTTGAGAGAGCGCACACGCACCCGCATCGTGGTTGAGGAAGAAGCCGATAACGGGACGACTCCCGGGGCTCAGCCAGCCACCATCGATCTAACCGCAAGCGTGGTCAGACACGAACCGGCGCAAAGGTCTGAGCTTTCGCTGGAACGCCCCCCGGAAACGATGTATGCGCGTAGCGGTGACGTGAATATCGCTTACCAGGTGATTGGCGATGCTCCGCTCGATCTGGTCTTCGTGATGGGCTGGGTTTCTCACCTGGAATATTTCTGGCGCGAGCCGAGTTTTGCTCGCTTCCTCTTGCGCCTGGCATCTTTCGCGCGCTTGATTCTCTTCGACAAACGCGGCACTGGGCTCTCTGACCGCGTGCCCATCAATGAGCTACCGACCCTCGAGCAGCGCATGGACGACGTGCGCGCGGTGATGGATGCGGTTGGTTCAGAACGTGCCGCACTGTGCGGTGTCTCAGAAGGCGGGCCGATGTGCAGTTTGTTTGCCGCCACCTATCCGGAAAAGACTTTGGCGCTGGTGATGATCGGAACCTATGCCAAGCGCATTCGCGACGCTGACTACCCGTGGGCTCCCACTACGGAAGAGCGGCAACACTTTTTCGATGAACTAAGACAACACTGGGGCGGGCCGGTTGGGCTCGAAGAGCGCGCCCCGAGCGTCGCCGGCGATCCGCAATTTCGAGAATGGTGGGCGACGTACCTGCGGATGGGAGCCAGCCCCGGCGCCGCTTTGGCCCTGACACGGATGAACGCAGAGATCGACGTGCGCCAAGTGCTGCCATCCATCCGCGTACCCACACTCGTCATTCACCGCAGCGAGGATCTGTGTCTGAAAGTCGAAGAAGGCCGGTACGTGGCGGACAAAATTCCGGGCTCGAAGTACGTCGAATTGCCCGGCCATGATCACCTTCCCTTCGTCGGCGATCAAGACGTTATTCTCGACGAGGTGGAACAGTTTTTGACCGGCGTCGTTCGTCATACGCTCGAGCTTGACCGGGTGCTGGCCACAGTTTTGTTCACCCACATCGCAGACGCAGAGAAGCATGCGGCACGCTTGGGAAACAATCGCTGGCAAGAGTTGATCGAGCGCCTGCGGGCGCACGCGCATAAAGAGATCGAGTGGTTCCGGGGCCGTGAAATAGATATGATCGGCAATCGTCCACTGGCAATTTTTGACGGTCCGGCGCGCGCCATCCGTTGCGCCGTGGCGATCACTGAGTTTGCTTCGCGTCTGGGCATTCCGATGCGCGCGGGCCTGCACACCGGTGAGTGTGACATGGTGGACGGCAAAGTCGGCGGCATCGCGACGGAGATCGGCTTACAGGTAGCCAAAGAAGCTGCAGCCGATGAGGTTTTGGTTTCCAGCACAGTCAGGGATTTGGTGGCCGGTTCAGGCATCGGATTCGCGGACCGGAGAGCACACAAACTCGCGGGTATTCCTGGTGACTGGCGACTGTTTGCGGTCGAGCGCGGAGGGAAACATTAGTTGTCATCTCAGGGTCTTCACGAGGTCGTTTTGTTTTGCGGCTATGCCGCCGGTGTGCGGTGGCGGCTGTGTCCCACCGGACCGTCACTCTTATCGTTCGGAGCTTCGCCCCAGTTGCGGGGCGTAGCCCCGGATTCAAGGAGCTGCAATCGGAAGGGCATAGCCCTTCCGCACATCGGGCGGCACAGCCGCGAACGAATCAGACGCGCCACGTTTAGTTTGGAAGAAAAGTTTAATGACAAAAGGAGCTGATCGACCACATGGCTATCAATAAATTTTGCCGGTCTTTTCTCGCCTACACTTTTGCAGCAATCGCCAGCCTGTTGCTTATCATCGGATCAGCAGCCGCTCAAACACCCACTTTACAAAGCGAGACGCCACAAACCTTCACGCCCACAAACGACGGCTTTGATCATATCAGGCGTGATGTGATGATCCCGATGCGTGATGGTGTGAAGTTGCACACGGTGATCCTGATTCCGAAGGGAGCACAACACGCGCCAATCCTGCTAACCCGCACGCCTTACGACGCCACCGGACTCACGACCCACGCCGAGAGTTCGCACTTGGGCCCGATCCTGACGGGGTATGACAATGCCACCGACGTGATCGTCGAAGGCGGCTACATCCGCGTGGTCCAGGACATTCGCGGCAAGTACGGCTCAGAGGGCGACTATGTGATGAATCGTCCCTTGCATGGGCCATTGAACCCGACGCCGGTCGATCACGCGACCGATACCTACGACACTATAGACTGGTTGGTCAAAAACATTCCTGAGAGCAACGGAAAGGTCGGCATCCTGGGTATTTCCTACGACGGCTTTCTGCCTTTGATGGCGCTCGTTAATCCGCACCCGGCGCTCAAAGTTTCCGTGCCGATGAACCCGATGGTCGACGGCTGGATGGGCGATGACTGGTTTCATAACGGCGCCTTCCGGCAGCAGAACATGCCCTACATCTACGATCAGCAGGCCACGCACAAGAATGAGATCAAGTGGTGGACCAGCCACTTTGATGACTATGACATGTACATGCAGGCCGGATCGGCGGGCGAGTTGGGGCGGCGCCGCGGCCTCGAGCAGGTCGGCTTCTGGCGCAAGCTCCTTGAGCATCCGAGCTACGACTCGTGGTGGCGCGAGCAGGCGATGGACAAGGTGCTCGGCGCTCAGCCATTAAAGGTGCCCGTGATGCTGGTCCACAGCCTTTGGGATCAGGAAGACATCTACGGAGACATCGCTGTCTACAAGGCGATCAAACCCAAAGACACAAATAACGACAAGGTATTTCTGGTCATGGGACCATGGCATCACGGCCAGGAAATTCGCGACGGCAGTTCGCTCGGAGCTTTGAAATTCCACAGCGACACCGGGCTGTACTTCCGTGAACACATCCTGCGGCCATTCCTCGATCACTACTTGAAAGATAACGCACCGAAATCCGACGTCGCGCCAGTGACGGCGTTTGAAACGGGGACAAACACGTGGCAGAGGCTACCAGCGTGGCCCGCCGGCTGCCCCAGCGGCTGCACAGTTACGGCGACGCCGCTCTACTTCAATGCGGGTTTGAAAATGAGTTTGACCGCGCCAAAGGCCGGTGATGCTGACTACGACGAATACATTTCTGATCCCGCTAAACCTGTGCCCTTCCGCGCCCGTCCGATTCAACCCACTGACGGCAATGCCATGGCCCACACCTGGGCCCAGTGGCTGGTCGACGATCAGCGCGAGCAGTCAGGGCGGCCGGACGTCGTCGCGTTCGTCTCAGACGTGCTGGATGCGCCCCTGAAGATCAGCGGGCAGCCCATCGCGAACCTGATCGCTTCGACCAGTGGCACTGATTCCGATTGGGTGGTGAAACTAATTGACGTTTACCCGGACGAGGTTGCCGCTCAGCCGGAAATGGGCGGCTATCAGTTAATGGTTTCTGCCGATGTCTTTCGCGGCCGCTATCGCGAGAGTCTGGAAACACCAAAAGCCATTGCGGCCAATGAACCGCTGCGCTATCGCTTCGCCTTACCAACGGCGAATCACGTGTTTCTGCGCGGCCACCGAATCATGGTCCAGGTGCAATCGAGTTGGTTTCCACTCTACGATCGCAACCCGCAGACCTTTGTGCCGAACATCTTCTGGGCCAAGCCAGGTGATTACAAGACTGCTGCGCAGAGGATCTATCACTCGACAGCTCAAGCGAGTTTTATCGAATTGCCGCTCGTGACTTTGCGTTGACGGTATCGCACACGAGGCAGCTAGGGTGGTGTGTCAGAAATCTCGTTACATTGCCAAAGCGATTCGCGGGCGTATTGCGTGAGCTTGCTGGCGCCCACAGCCCTTGCTGACGCGCGGGCTTCTGCTTGGTTTTCGTTACCTCCTGCGGTTTTAGTGACTGAAACCATGCAGAAGCCCGACCGTCAGGGAGGGCTTGTGTCACTGGCAGGAAGTGTGGCACGGGCACTAAGCCCTCCCTAACGGTCGGGCTACTGCACCGCCGCATTCTCGAACCAGCAAAGTAATTGAGGAGCTTCAAAATGAAAGTCTACGTCCTGCTTATCGCCTCGCTGCTGCTTCTTCCCTTCACGGCCGAGGCCAAGGATGAGATCACCAAGGAGCTAATTACTTCGCAGGGCAAAACTCGAGCCTATTACTTGTACGTGCCTTCAACGATCAAACCCGCGACGCCGGCACCGCTGATCGTGATGTTGCACGGCTCAGGTCGCATCGGCATCTCGCTGGTCGAGAAGTGGAGAGATCTGGCCAAAAAAGAAGGCATCATCATCGCTGGACCGGATTCCACCGACACACGGAGTTGGGGATCGCCGCAGGATGGCCCGGATTTCCTTCACGATTTGGTCGAAGAACTCAAATCGAAGTACTCAATCAATCCACGCCGCGTCTACCTCTTTGGCCATTCCGCGGGCGGCATATTTAGTCTGGAAATGTCTTTGATGGAGTCGCAATATTTCGCCGCCACCGCGGTTCACGCCGGAGCGCTGCGACCGGACGATTTTGGGCTGATTGATCTGGCCAAGAGAAAGATCCCGATCTACATTCAGGTGGGTGACAGCGATCAGTACTTCTCGCTCAAAGTGGTCAGGGCCACCCGCGACGCTCTGAATGCGAAAGGCTTCGCCACCGAACTTACAGAGATTCCCGGACACGATCACAACTATTACGATACCGCCTCAAAGACCAACAGCAGTGCCTGGGAGTTCTTAAAAAAATGCGTACTGGAAAGCGATCCGAGTTACCGGAAGTTTCGCTTCGATAATTGAACGCTCGGGGTGATTCACTAGATTACGTGTCGCCTAAAACCTGAGGCGAATGAGTCAAGTTCTTTGGACAGGTCAACGATATCAGTTGGTCCTAAACCGCAAAGCGGCTGCATCCTCCAGCCCAGGCCGGGGTCCCCGCGCGGGCATCCCGCGTGGGGTGGAAGTGTTGCCGCTTCGGCTACTCTGGGTTAAAGCGAATCCTTTCATACCTACCGCAACGCGGTTGCGCCGTTCGTAAATCAAGGGGCAAGTGACGCAACCGCGGTGCGGTTGGAAATCTTTCCCTTCGTGATCCCAGGGTAGCCGAAGCGGCAACCCTGGGCTGGAGGACGTAACCGCTTTGCGGTTAAGAGCGGAACATTCGGCTGTTGGTCTGAGGCAGCGCCTCGCTAGTGTGGTGTCTCAGAAGTTCGCCGACACTCGAGCGCTACTGCACCGATGATTAAGTTCAGCGAACCCTCAAGCAAGACACAGCGGGAGTTGAATAGCATGAGCACCAATCCAAGGCTGGGCGCCAAGAAGGCGTTCCTTTACACCCTGATTCTCTCCGTCGGATTGAGCGCAATCCTCGGTGTCGTCGGTATTCTGCGAGGCACAGGTGGATGGTTCGAGCTGCGGATATTGCTGACCACAGTCACGATCTCAGCAGCAAGCATTTGCGGTCTGGCTTGCGGCGCGTATCTCGAAACCAGAAAGGGCAAACTGTTGCCCCTTGCCGGGATCATCCTCGCGCTCTTCGGAGGGGCGTTGATAATTGCGGGCATGTGGATTGATCCTCAAGCCGATGCCTATTGGCGACTGACTGCCGCCACCTCAACATTCGCCGTGGCCCTGGCTCATCTTTCCTTACTCTCGATGGCGCGACTGGCGAAACGTTTTCGCTGGGCACGATATGCCGGATACTTTTTCGTTTTGGGGGTTGCCGCGCTCATCGTGTCAATGATTCTGGCAAATAGTTCTGGTGGCGAGGGAATTTGGAAACTGCTTGCCGTAACCGCCATCGGCGCGGCCTCGATGACCGTGCTCACGCCGATATTTCACTGGTTAAGCCGACACGATCCAAGGGAGACGGAGTTGGACCCTGCTGCGCGTGTTCAGTCGATTGATGAAGAGATTGACAAACTAAAGGCCCGCATTGAAGAACTGGAAAGACAAAAGCAGCAGATTTCGTGAGCAAGCAACGAACTGCTGTGTTGTTGAGAAAGGTGCGGAAAAGACTCCCCGCCGAGGCGCAGAGAACGCTGAGGACGCGCGGAGAATTCAAACTGAGCCACTACCTTTCGTTTCGAAAATCTTGACACGATTTCGCTCGTGGAATATTGTTTCCGCGCTCGACGTGAGCATTCCTGCTGAAGAGTTGTTTTTCGTCAGCCTCACATTCTCTTCCGGATTTTTGACACCTACTGAATGAATCCTTGACCGAGACAGGCCGGAAGGGAAACCCGCGGGGCCGACCTTGAATGTCGCGGTCAGAACTTCAGTTCACTTCTCCATTTGCAGAAGAGAGAGAGGACCCCCCCAATGAGCTTAACTTCGAAGAGAACTACATTTCTTCTACTCGTATTGTTTCTGATGGCACTGGCAACTCGCAGTGGCGCCGCGGCGCCGCCGGTCCTGCCCAATCCTGTTCTTTACCTGATGGCCACGGAAGCCTATACGGCGAACGGCAAGGAGTTCATTCGTTATAAATTCGACGTGCTCAACAAGAGCAGCTACCCGGCGGATATGTTCGCCGCCGCGCCGGCGCTGCCGCCCTGCGGCGTGAACACCAAGTCATCGCGGACCTGGGTGGACTTTTTCGATCAGCGCGGCAAGCGGCTCTACGGCTTTTGCGCCCTGGGCAAACCCGACGACCTTACCGGCATTTGGTTTGCGCTGGAGATCGGCGTAATCCCGCCAAGCTACGTCTACATCGAAATGAACGATCGCCAGACAAACACCAAATACAAATCAAATCTGTCCGACACAACGCTTTGAAATCGGAAGACGTTAAGGGTCCCCGGCAGAGAAATTCACTGACGACTTTAACGCAAGGAGTAGCATCGACTTCAGTCTGTGATTCCTAAGACACACAGACTAAAAGTCTATGCTGCACCCGTGCGTCCTTTGCGTTTCAATTTCACGTTGGCCAGAGCCCCACCGCTACCGCAGCGGGTACTGACAAGACACCGTCTCGTTATACTGCTACCGAATTAAACTTCATTAAGCTGACACCATTTCTAAGACATGGACAAACGGGCCTTTATTCAGAGCGTACGAAACTGGCAATCAGACGCAGTGAAAGCGGCGCTCGACAATGATCCCGGCCTGGCAAACTACACTGACAAAATCGGCAAGACGCCACTGCATCACTGCTCAGAAATAAACGCAAAAAAGTTTCGCCTGAGCGTCGACGAATCGCTCAAGACAGCTCGAGCCCTGCTGCACGCGGGCGCCGATGTGAACGCTGCGCGCGTGATCATCGATGACGGCGAAGAGTTTCTGGCGACGCCGCTGTGGTACGCCGTAGCCTGGGGCAAGAACTACGATCTCGCTCGCCTGTTTCTTGAGCGCGGCGCGCGCCCGGATGACAATGCTATCGGCTCGGCAATCTGGGACCAGGACCTGCGGATAGCCAACCTCTTACACACCCACGGCGCGAAGATCGATCACGTGTTTCGCGGCGAGACTCCGTTGCTGCGCACCGTCCGAGCCCGGCGCTTGAAACTGCTCAAGTGGTTGATTGACAATGGCGCCGACATCAACTTTCAGGACCCAAACGGACTATCGGCGCTGCACTACGCCGTCAAAGGGACGCATACTCTGGCTCAGGTGGAAGAATTGTTGAGCTACGGCGCCCATCCTGAACTGAAGGCAAAGGATGGAAGCACGCCGGTTGCCCTGGTCCAAGCGAAAGGCAAACCCAAACTAGTCAGGTTGTTGCAGTCATTTTGAAAACGTGTGTGCGCTGAAGCTGAGGTGGTGCTCTAAATCTGAGCTCTTCGTTTAGAGGCTGCGAAGAAAGTGATTACGATCCACGAAATTACACGAAGCAGCACGAAGTCACACGAAAAAGGTGCGGTCTTCTTAGTGTTATTTCGTGTTCGTTCGTATGACTTCGTTGATCGTATGCATTCCTTAATCCATACACCTTGTTTTTCATCAACCTGCTAAACGGAAATCACGTCACTACTCACGCTGAGACTGAGGTAACCAAAACCAAATGAGCGATAACTCAACGGAAATGATCTACCGCACGCTTGGCAGCACCGGCGAGCGAGTTTCGGCTATCGGCGTAGGCGGCTGGCATCTCGGCCTGAAGCACGTTGACGAACAATTGGCTATCCGCATCGTGCGCAGCGCCATTGATCGCGGCATCAATTTCCTGGACAACTGCTGGGACTACAATGAAGGCGCCAGTGAGAGACGGATGGGTAAAGCGCTGCTTGACGGCTATCGAGATCAGGCGTTCGTGATGACCAAGATTGATGGCCGCTCAAAGATTGAGGCCGCCAGACAACTGGACGAGTCGCTGCAGCGACTGCAGGTGGAATGCATCGACCTGGTCCAACATCACGAGATCATTCGCTTTGAAGATCCGCACCGCATATTTGACGAAGAAGGCGCCCACGCGGCACTGATCGAAGCGCGCGCGGCCGGTAAGCTGCGTTACATCGGCTTTACCGGACACAAGGATCCGCGGATTCACCGGTACATGCTCGAGGTCGCTGCTACTCATGGTTTCAAATTCGACGCCGTGCAAATGCCGCTCAACCTGATGGACGCACACTATCGCAGCTTTGCGAAAGAGGTGCTTCCGGAACTGCTGAAGCAAGACATCGGCGTGCTGGGAATGAAAAGCATGGCGAACGGCATCCTGCTAAAATCTCGCACGGTCACAGCGGTTGAGTGTCTGCATTACGCTTTGAATCTACCCACCTCGGTTGTAATTACGGGCATTGACAGCATGGAAATTCTCGAACAGGCTTTCACGGCAGCGCGCTCGTTTCAACCGCTCAGTGAAGAGGAGCTGGAACTATTGCTTGCGCGAACGGCAACCGCTGCGGCCCAGGGAGAATTCGAACCTTTCAAAACCACTTCAATCTTCGACGGCACCGCCGCCAATCCTGAGTGGCTCGGCGAAGAGCCACAACGCCTGCAGCAACTCGTGTCTGAATAGCAAGACAACTCTTGTCAGATGCTTGCTCGTTCCTACAGTTGTAGTGATCAACTTATTCGATGGAGGAACACTGAAACATGGCCCGACGACGCTGGGGAAAGATCCTCGGAGTGACTGTTATTCTGCTGTTGGTCCTGCTCTCACTCGGCATCACATTCACCATCGGCTGGAGACCAATCATTGGCGCGCGAGCACGCGCCGTGACCGATCGAAAGTTTGAGGCGACTCCAGCGCGGCTCGAGCGCGGTGACTACCTGGTGAACTCGGTGATGGGGTGCATCGGCTGTCATTCGGACCAGGACCTTGGCAAACCGGGAGCCCCACCTGTGGCCAACCGGCGCGGCGCGGGCCTGGTCTGGGCCCAGACGGATACGCCCTGGCTGGTCGCGCCCAACATCACATCGGACAAAGAAACCGGCGCGGGCCTTTGGAGCGACGACACGCTGGCCCGGGCCATTCGGGAAGGTATCGGTCATGACGGGTGGGCGTTGTTTCCGATCATGCCTTATCAGAATTTTCGCACCATGTCGGACGAGGATTTGGCCTCGGTGATTGTTTACATCCGCACCTTGCCGCCGATTCGAAACCAACTGCCGGCGACGAAGATTCCTTTCCCGCTGAACTTTTTGATTAAGAATGTGCCCCAACCGCTGACGGCTCCGGTGCCGGCCCCGGACCAATCGACTGCGGTTGCGCGCGGAGCTTACCTGGTCAAGATGGGTAGTTGCGCCGACTGTCATACTTCGCAAGAGAGAGGAGAGCCAATCGCTGGATTGGACTTCGCCGGTGGTTTCGTCTTGAAGGGACCGACGGGTACGGTGGCCAGCGCAAACATCACGCCTGACACTTCCGGAATTTCTTACTACGACGAGAATCTTTTTCTGCGCGCGCTTCATGAAGGGCGGGTCGGGGCGCGCACCCTGAATGCCACCATGCCCTGGACCTTTTATTCGCACATGACCGACGATGATCTGAAGGCAGTGTTTGTTTACCTGCAGACTTTGAAACCGATCAAGCACCGAGTGGATAACACCGTGCCCTCGACGTATTGCAAGAAGTGTCGCCAGCGACATGGGCTCGGGGACAGTAATTGAGCAGTGGGCAGTGGGCTGTGGGCAGTGAGCAGAAGGCAGTAAGCAGTAGGCAGCGAGCGACGTGTGTTCGGCGGTTGATTCTTCAGCAGGTCCAATTGAAGCTCGGTGCATCGCGCTTTTGCTTTCTGCCTTCTGCTTGCTGCCTTGTGCTTACTGCCTACTGCCTTCTGCCCACTGCCCACTGCTTACTGCTAGACTCGCACTATGCCAACAACCAACACCTTCGCACCTCCGCTCGGCGACATGAGCAAAGAAGACTTCCGTCGCTTTGGTCATGAATTGATCGATTGGATCAGCGATTACTTTGAACAGATCGAAGGGCTCCCGGTGCTCTCGCAAATAGAGCCCGGCGAACTAAAGGCTCAGTTGCCCTCTGCGCCGCCGGAAAAGGGTGAATCGATGGAGGCGATTTTGACAGATGTCGATCGTCTGGTCGTGCCGGCGTTAACGCACTGGAGCCATCCCTCGTTCTTTGCCTATTTCGCAACCTCGACCTCGGCGCCGGGGATCTTCGGCGAACTGCTCGCCGCCGCTTTCGATAACAAAGCGATGCTCTGGCGCACCTCGCCGGCTTCAACCGAACTGGAAGAAGTGGCCCTCGATTGGTTGCGACAGATGATGGGACTCGATGCGGGCTTGACCGGCATCATCTACGACACGGCTTCGGTCTCGAGCATGCATGCGATTGCCGCCGCGCGCGAGGGCGTCGAGAGGCGCATTCGCGAGGAAGGGATGAGTGGCCGCCCGGACTTGCCGCTGTTGCGTGTCTATGCTTCCGAGCAGGCCCACTCGTCAATTGAGAAAGGGATCATTACCCTTGGTTTGGGCCAGCGCGCCTTGCGCAAGATTCCCACCGACAGCCAGTTTCGCATGGATCCAAAAGCACTGGCTGAGGCCGTGGCCGAAGACAAGCGTAACGGCATCGTGCCGTTCTGCGTGGTCGCTACGGTGGGCACTACTTCGACGTCGAGTATGGATCCGGTGCGAGAGATCGTCCCGATCTGCGAACAGCATACGCTTTGGCTGCACGTCGATACGGCGTACGCGGGATCCGCGGCTGTGGTGCCTGAGCTTCGGCATCTGGTCGATGGTTGCGAGCGGGCTGATTCAGTGGTCACCAACCCTCACAAATGGTTGTTCACGCCTTTCGATCTCTCGGTGCTTTACTGTCGCCACCTGGATTTGTTGCGGCGCGCATTTTCACTTGTGCCCGAATATCTGCGCACGCCGGAGCAGGAAAAAGTGCGCAGCGGTTCGGACTATGGCATTCAGTTGGGGCGGCGTTTTCGGGCCTTGAAGTTATGGATGGTCATTCGCTATTTCGGGCACGAAGGTTTGGCTGCGCGCATTCGCGAGCATTGCCGCCTGGCAAAGGAGTTCGCGGCCTGGGTTGAGGCGTCAGCGGACTGGGAGCTGCTCGCGCCGGTGCCGCTGTCGCTTGTTTGCTTCCGTGCCTGTCCAAAACTTGAAGCTGCCGACGAAGAAACCCGCAACGCCCGACTGGATGTTTTGAACGAAGCGATCATGCACGGCGTGAACTCGACCGGACAAGCGTTGCTTTCGCATACAAAGCTGAACGACAAGATTACTTTGCGTCTGTCTATCGGAAACATCCGGACGAGTGAGCCGCACGTGCAGCAGGTTTGGGAGCTGCTGAATGAGCAACTTGCAACTCTGTCTGCGAAATAAGAAGATTTCACGCAAAGGAGCAAAGAGCGCAAAGCACGTGGGCGACCAGTAAGAGATGGAAGTTCAAGATCGCCTCACAGAATCACGCTTCGTTGCAATCTACTTTACGTGCTTTGCGCCTTTGCGGGATAATCCTCGCGTCCTCTATTTCCAATAATCACCCACTTCTAAATTTGCTCCTCAGGGAGGTGGGTTACATGACTGAAAACCAAATCGCGACAATCATCGTCGACGCCTCGCTCAAGATTCATCGAATGCTGGGTCCAGGATTGCTAGAATCCGTGTATGAGGCAACATTAGCGTATGAACTGGAAAAGAGGGGACTCAGCGTGAAGACTCAGGATCCTTTACCTGTATTTTACGAAAATGTGAAACTCGATGTTGGGTTTCGACCCGACGTGATCGTCGATAACAGAGTGATTGTCGAAATCAAATCTATTGAAGCGCTTTCGCCGGTGCATTCGAAAGTATTGCTGACTTACTTGCGGCTCAGTGGAATGCATCTTCGCCTACTCATCAACTTCAACGTGGAGCTAATCAAGCATGGAATTCACAGAGTCGTTAACCAGTTGCCGGAATAAGAACTTTCACGCAGAGGCGCAAAGTTCGCAAAGTTGTGTCCGCCTGGTCGAATCTTGTCTTTTTGGGCACTTAGTCCCCTGTGTTCCGTCTGCAGTTTTCTCTTTCCATTCTCTGCGTGCTTTGCGCCTTTGCGTGAAACTTCTTCTGATCCTTTCGCTAGGTGTGGCCGCAACCGCGCAAACTCGCCGCCCGCTGACGCCCGCCGATATTCTGCGTGTCGCCAACGTCGCCGATGCCCAGATATCGCCAAACGGTGACGCCGTTGTCTACACAGTCTCGACTGTCGAAGGAGATACGACGCGGTCGACGCTGTGGCTGGTCAACACCGCATTCGAGGGCAGACCAGGTTCGCGCATGCCTCCGGCCGAGACCCGCACCGAGTTTGAGCAGCCGCGGCGACCGTCCACACCGCTGCTGCCGCCCGGCTGGAATGCCTCTAATCCGCGTTGGTCTCCCGACGCCAAGAGCATTGCCTTTCTCGCCGATCATGAGAATCAGAACGGACTCTGGATCGTCACGCTTGAACGGCGCCAAACGCGTTTCCTCGTACCTGTGCAGAACACTAATTTTTTTATTACTTATGCGGGCGAACCGTTTGCCTGGTCACCCGACAGCCGGATCATCGCTTACGTCGCAGCCGGGGACAGCGGTGAACCTGTCGAAGCTGAACGCAAAGATGATCCGCGCGTTATCGATCGGATCCAATACAAATCACGCACGTCGTTTTCCGACCGCCTGCGCACGCACGTCTACTTCACTTCGGTTGATAACCCCGAGCCGCGCCAACTCACGACCGGATCCTATTACGACCACGCGCTGACCTTTAGCCCGCGTGGCGACGAAATCGCGTTTCTCTCGAACCACGACACCGACCCCGACGCCAACAACAACTCAGATATCTTTGCCGTAAATCTCAACGGCCAGGTCAGGCAAATCACCAACACCCGAGGGTGCGAATATGAACCAGCCTGGTCACCAGACGGCAAATGGATCGCCTACACAGGCACGAAACGCGAGATCACAACCATCGACAGTGTGGCTGAGGACCGTCATCTCTGGGTCGTCGAAGCCGGTGGAGGAGCGAGCCGGGACTTGACTGCCAAACTGGATCGAAGGGCGAGCGGTCCGAAATGGAGTGACGATTCCATCGTCTTCAGCGCCTCGGATCACGGCCACACTTACATCTATGGATTACTTCCACAGACGGGAACGGAGCCGACTTATGGAATCCTGATCGGTGACTTTGCCAAGCCGGAAATTTCGCGTGGTCCATTTCAAGTTTCTGGATTCTCACTCTCCAAAGGCGCCCGGGGATTTATCGCGTATACGCGCAGCGACTGGAGCGAGCCCGCCGAAGTTTGGCTGGCCAACAATCCAGGCTGGTGGGTCATGGCCCCCGGCGGTATCTCGCCCAACCGCGCGTTTCAATACAGGCTCAGCTCAATTAACCGATCGTTGGTCGAAGGTTACCGGCTGAGCCAGTCGGAGGAAATCAAATTCAAGAGCTTCGACGGCACACAAATCCAGGGTTGGCTGATGAAGCCGATTGGGTGGCGCGAGGATCGAAAGTTTCCCTTAATCCTCAGCATCCATGGTGGACCACATGGCATGTATGGCTGGGCCTTCAATCCCACGTTCCAGGTTTATGCCGCGCGCGGTTACGCCGTTTTGTATTTGAATCCACGCGGGTCGACCGGCTATGGGCAGAAGTTTGCCGACGGCACTCTGAACGAATGGGGCGGCGGCGATTACAAAGACCTGATGGCCGGAGTCGACGAAGCGCTGCGGCGCAATACCTGGATCGATCAGGATCGCCTGGCCGTCACTGGCGGATCCTATGGCGGGTTTATGACGAACTGGGTAATCACGCAGACGCCGCGCTTCAAAGCAGCAGTGGCCGCGGCCAGCCTCAGCAACCTGATCAGCTTTTACTCGACTTCTCTTTATCAGGATTTGGTGCACGCGGAGTTCGGCGGTCTTCCCTGGGACAATTACGATTTGCTTTGGCAGTGGTCACCCCTGCGCTACGTGAAAGCAGTGCAGACACCAACACTATTTATTCATGGCGAGCAGGACAACGATGTGCACATTACCCAGGCGGAAGAGATGTACATGGCCTTGAAACGACGCGGTATCGAGACGGTGCTGGTGCGCTATCCAAGGGAAGGGCACGGACTGCGTGAGCCGCGCCACCGGGTCGATGCGCTGGAGCGCACGCTCGCCTGGTTCGATCGCTTTTTGCGGTAGCAGTGTCCGACGAACTTCAGTTTGTCGAAGTGAGTAGCATAGACTTCAGTCTGTGATTCGAATCTGTGATTCGCTTAAGCTGTGATTCGCTTGGCAGAAATCACAGACTGAAGTCTATGCTACGAAGATCGACGACAAACTGAAGTCTGTCGGGCAGCCAATGCAATTCGTAAAAGAGAGCCTGATCCGCGCGCCGCCTGAGCGAGTCTTTGCCTTTCATGAACTCGCTGACGCGCTGCAGCGACTTACCCCGCCCTGGGAAAAATCAACCGCAGTCAAAATGGCGCGCATCTCAGAGGTCGGCTCGCAGGCAATAATTGAAACCGTTGTGCTTGGTCCATGGAAGATCCGTTGGGTCGCCGAACACACGACATACGATCCGCCAATTGCGTTCGAGGATGTGCAAATCAAGGGTCCGTTTCGCCGCTGGCGGCATCGGCATCTGATTACGGCTCACGCGGATGGCGCGATTCTGCGCGATGAAATAGACTACGAACCGCCGCTCTGGTTCCTGGGCCGAGCCGCCGCGCCGCTCCTAATCGAGCCGCGACTTAGAAGACTTTTCGAATTTCGTCATGACGTCACCAGGCACTGGTGCGAGGAAGGAACGAAAGAATGAAGGCGGAAGAACCGACACGGGGACGGGGGACACGGAGATGTGGAGCTAGTGAATCGTTCCCCGTGTCGCCGCGTCCCCGTGTCGGCTCCTCCCTTCATCCTTAATCAATTATGTTGACTCATATTGTTGTCTGGAAATATCGGCCCGAAGTTGAGACAGCTATTCGCGAAGAGCATGTTGCGCTGCTTCGCAATCTCGCTTCGCTGATCGCAGAGGTGCAGTCGCTCGCCGTAGGATTTGACGTGCTTCACGTGGCGCGCTCGTATGACACGGGGTTGGTGGCTGTCTTTCAGAACCGATCCGGCCTTGACGCTTATACAGTTCATCCCGAACACGTTAAGGTGGCTGAGTTTGGCCAACTAATCAGCGAGCACGTGGCTTCCGTTGATTTCGAAGCCTAAGGCGAGTTTCCCGCAAAGGCGCAAAAGATACAGAGAAGAGTTCTCGAAGGCATCGCCAATCCCTTTGACACCAGTTCGACCTGAGGGAATGCTCCACAGTTTGTCATTAGCCTGGCGGGGTGTACGAACGGGTCAGTACCGCCTGCGGTAGCGGGCGGGTCTCTTTCAAGCTATCACCCCACCCGCTACCGCAGGTGGTACTGACGTTTTGCTTGCGGAAACCTGTGATTCTCGCGTTGCCGCTCATCCGGGAATGAAATGAAGCGTTGGAAAAAGATCGCTCTACTACTGCTCGGCCTGATCATCCTCTCGCAAAGCCCGTTCGCCTATCGTCGTTACCGCCTGAGTCGCTTGCACAACGCCATCGCCCAACTAAATTCACAGCGCATAACCGCACACGCAGCCGCCTTTGTTGAATACAAAGGCGTCATGCACGTTCACTCTTTTCTGGGTGGTCACAGCAGCGGCACTTTGGAAGACATCATCGCGGCGGCCAGCGCTAATCAGCTCAACTTCGTCGTGATGACCGAGCATCCGTCAAAGAACTTTGACACGGCGGCAATGACGCTCAAGGACACCCACGCCGGCATTCTGTTTTTGAATGGCAATGAGATCGCTACGGCCAATCAGGATCGACTGCTACTGTTGCCCGGTGACGAAACAGCAGCCACGGCGAGTAGTGCTTCGACTCACGATCTCTTGTCGCATGCGAAGGCAAAGCACGCGTTAGCGTTCGTGGCATATCCAGGGGAATTCAAGAGTTGGGGCGATCAGAACTACGACGGCGTCGAAGTCTACAACGTCTTTACCAACGCAAAGCGGATCAATCCAATCGTTACCTTCTTTGACGGTTTATGGTCTTACCGCAGTTATCCGGATCTTTTGTTCGCCACGTTTTATGAACGGCCGGCTGAAGGTTTCAAACTCTGGGATGATCAGACGAGTGCCGGCAAGCGAGTTGTGGCAACCGCCGGTAACGACGCGCATGCCAATGTCGGCTTGAGTTTGAACGATTCGTCTGGGAAGACGGTGGTGGGGATCAAGCTCGATCCTTATGATAGAAGTTTTCGCCTGGTCCGGATGCACGTGCTCGTTCCCGGCAACAAGCCGTTTGAGACCGAGAGTCTGCTGTCAGCTCTTCGGGACGGCCATTGCTTTATTGGGTTTGATCTGTTCGGCGATACCACTGGTTTTAGCTACAGCGCAACCAACGGTGCTGAACAAAGGATTCAGGGCGATGACATAGCCTTAGGTAATGGAGTCCGCTTGACGGTTGGAACGCCGCTCAGCAGTCGTATTGTCCTGATCAGGAATGGCAATCCAATAGCAGAAGAGGGCAACGCATCGAGTAAGGAATTCGCTATCACTACGGCCGGAGTCTATCGCGTTGAGGTCTTTCTGTCGCAGTTGCCCAAGCCCTTCGGTGAAGCGCCCTGGATCATTTCGAATCCGATTTATGTGCGGTAGGGGGCTGCGGAAATAATCGTTTTGTTCAATTTGTTTCGCTGGATGGCAGGCCCTAATTCGTAACGCAAACTGTTAGTTTGCGATTGGTGAATGGCATTCAACGCGCACCGCAAGCTCCGGGGTCCCCAGCCGAGCAGCTCGGCTGGGGTGGTCTTACAGCTTGCGTTACAAGGTGCGAGGGAGATGTTGTGTCTTTCAAACACGACATCGCCCCACCTGGGTGGCCTTGCCAATTTCCCAGTGGGGCGACGGAGCGCGTGCCGGAAAGCTCCGGCCCTTTTCTTGGAAGCGGTGCTTAAGTCACCGACCGACTGTTGAAAGCCCTGTGTTGGACTCTTCTCTCACGCCTATCCCAAGTGTTAGGGTGGCGTCAGTACAGCCTTCCATCACTTGTTTTCTAGTGCAGCTATCCTAAGCAACGACGATCGCTCTGTCAAGCAGCAGGTTGACCGGATTTGAACCATACAGCGGGCGAAATGGGGCACTTTACCAGCCGCGCTGGATCTCCCAGCGATCAATTATCTGGGCATCTTCAATAACGTTGTAATGCGAGTGCTGAGCCGCGGTCAGACAGGAATGGTTTGGCACCACTTGCACGCGGTCACCCACGTTTAGCCGCTCAATCGCGGTTGATTCTTCGGCTGCAGCCTCACCATGTTCCTGTGAGAGTGAGTCGATGCGAAAGCCGAGGTTATTCCCTTCGAGATCCAGCAACTGACCGTAACCGCAACCGGGATCAAACTCGACCGGTCCGCGATCCTTCGAGAGCGCTATGGCGCCGGCATCGACCACGACCCTGCGGCGATGTAGATCGCGATGGACCACCGCCGCCAGCACCGTTAAGGCGCAATCCGCAAAACCGCAACTGCCGCCAGCAGCCTGAAATGCATCAAAGAAGATGTAGTTTCCCGGGCGCGCTTCATCGATCCCTTCGAGATGATCCACCGTCGTGATGGTCGGGGTGGACCCCACGCTGACCACCGGGACTTCGATGCCGCCGGCGCGCAGCCGCTCGGCAACTTCGCGCATCACGTCTCGCTCCTGGCTGGCCACGGCCAACCGGGCTTCCCTGCTTGAGCAGTGATACGAGTGACCCGCATGCGTGAGGATGCCGGCAAAGCGAAGGTGAGAGCACTCTGAAATATACCGAGGTATTTCCATCGCTTCCGCTGAGTGTGGTTCGACACCACATCGATGATAGCCACAATCGATCTTCACCAACAGATTGATTACCACACCCGCGTGCTTGGCCGCCGCGTTAAGCAAAGGCGGAACGTTCGGGTCGTCGGTGATCAAGTTAAACGACTGGCATGCCTTCGAGATCTCGATCGCGGCCTGAAATTTTCCGGGCTCGATTGGCACTGCATAGGTAATGTCATGAAATCCGTTCGCTGCAAAGGCACGGGCTTCAGCGAGAGTCGAGACGGTGATGGCCCCTGAGTGCCCGGCAGTTTGAATTCGTGCGACTTCGATGCACTTGTGCGTCTTCACATGAGGTCTAAGGCTTGCACCGAGTTGAGTGACCCGATCTCCGATCCGCTGTGCGTTTCGTTTGAGCCGATTTAGATCAAGCAGAAGCGATGGTGTTGAGAGACTGTCGAGATCCATTTGCGTTGCCGGATTATACAGCACGCGCTGAACCGCAAGCGAACCGCGGCTTTGGGAAATTGAGAAACCTGAGCTGGTAGTGCTTTTTGTAACGCAAGCTGTGAGCTTGCGCTCACGTTGAATCCGATTCACCAATCGCAAACTAACAGTTTGCGTTACAAATTAAGGCACTACCCTACAGCTACAGGGTTTGCGAAGTTTCTGATTTCGTGCTGATAATCTAGCTCGAGCTTGTAAAGCGAAAATACAGCCCGCCTTTCCGCAGGGCACTTATGGACTTATTCATTCATGCAGATCTCGATTCCTACTCAACGCAGTTTCAACTTCAAGCGCACCATGATCAGCCACGGCTGGTCTGAACTGGTACCGTTTGAATTCGATCAAAACACCTGGACCCTGACGCGCGTGATCGATCTGGGCAGTGCTTCACCCGTCACAGTCAGGATCACCGGGACCAAACGGGAGTTAAAAATCGATACGCCTGCGCGCCTGACTAAGAGAGCCGAGCTGGCGATCAGCACGGATGTCAGGCACATGTTCAGGCTTGACGACGACATGGCTTCGTTTTATCGAGCGATGTCGGCCGAGCCCGATTTTGAGTGGATTGGTCGAGAAGGCGCCGGCCGGTTGTTGCGTGGGCCAACGGTCTTTGAAGACCTGGTGAAGATGATTTGCACGACCAATTGCTCCTGGGCCATGACCGACAAAATGGTTACCAGCCTGGTAGAGAGTCTTGGTCGCGAATCGAAGGACGGTCGCCGAACTTTTCCTACGCCCGAAGCAATGGCGTTGATGCCGCTTAGATTCTACGTAAACGAGGTGCGCGCCGGTTACCGTGCGACCTACCTGAAAGAATTGGCAGAGCGCGTCGCCTCGGATGAACTGGATGTCGCCGGTTGGCTCCAGAGCGACCTCCCAACTCCTGAGCTCTTGAAAAATATGAAGAGTGTTAAGGGAGTCGGTAACTATGCCGCGGAAAATCTGCTGAAGCTGGTGGGTCGCTACGATGGGTTGGCGCTCGACTCCTGGACCCGGGCCAAGTTTGCGCGCATCAGAAATAACGGACGAAAGGCCTCGGATAAGAAAATCGCGCGCTTTTATTCGCGCTTCAATTCCTGGCGAGGCCTCGCTCTTTGGTGTGACCTGACTCGAGACTGGCTCGAGGGAGAAAACGCGACGCGTGGCTAACGCGTCGCGCATAATTCATCGTCCGAATGCATTGTCCGAAGAACTTCAGTTTGTCGCTCTGTGGACTCGCAGTTCAAGCGGCACGGAAGTGCTTAAGAGGGTTTGTGCGAACCCGATCGACAAACTAAAGTTTGTCGGACGGTTGACCACAGCAACTACTTGCTGAAAACCAGCGTCGAGTCCTGCGGCCCGCGCGGAGATTCCCGGTGAGAGTTCACCGTCAACGTCTTACCATCGCCTGAGACCGCAAGCTTATCGGTCGAGGTCGCAGTGACCTCACCGTTTTGTCCGCTGAATGTGCTCTTGCTGGACAGCTCCAGTGTCTTGCCGTCGTTCGACCAGGTGGCTTTTCTGGTCCCCTTCGCCGGTCCCGATTCGAAAGGTACTTCGCTCCCGTCAAGGTTATAAGTTCGTGGACCCATTGGTCCGCCAAAACCACCGCGGCCGCCGCCGCCGCCGCCTCCAGGACCACCACCAGCCATCTCTCCGCCAGTGAGTTTTTCTTCAATCGTGATGTCCTTGTCACTCTGAGTAATGGTCCAAACGACACTGTCGGCGCCTTGCTGACGACGGTTGAGGTTCTGGCTCTTGCTCTTGTCCAATTTCCAGGTGCCGGCAAAGCTGGCCGGCGCGGCCGCACTCACGGCCAGCGTCATCATTAGCGCCGCCACCAGGCCGGCGGTAAGAAATATCTTTCTCATTGCACTCTCCTTTGAAAATATGATTAGGAATCCCAAAATGTTCAGACGCGCTCGAACGGCTCGAGGGCGAAATTCGATCGCAAATTCCGTTGCCAACTGCTCAGGAATACTTCTCCGCTCTCGTCTGTTTACTGCTCACGATCTGAGCGTCCATTCTGGGAGTCGAATCGGAATCAGCCCGCTCAAGTGTCGAGGTCGGGACGGAAATAAATCAGTTGAGATCATTGAATCGCGGCGCAGTTTAGCAGAGAGAAAATCAAAAGTCCGTAAGGAACTGTAAAGATTTGTATAATGTTAGTAAAGAAATCGAGCTCGCGTTTCCTCGCACGTTGTGGCCAGTTCACACGTCACACAGCCGTAAAAATAATTTCACACAAACGAGCGCCAACCCGGCGATGACAATCGTGCGTCATAGCCGCGAGCACTGAGCGCGGACGTGGGATTTGCCAATGCTGCGGAGGGAGACTCCGAAGTCTCGTAGCTTCTTTCTTCCTCGCTGCATTTTTCGAAAACCTTAATGCCACGCCAAGCCCTCCGTCGGTGTATTAATGATCAGAACAGATCATTCGTGGTTATTGTCGCAGTGAGTACTGCGTGCAAAAAACGCGAATGCTTGAAAGTGGAGTGGCGTAATGCAAAGGCGATCCGGCAAACGATTCTCGTCGACTACGATCGCGGGAACGTTCCGGTGAATGCCGCCGTATTAGGAATACTCCCCATGAGGAAACCAAACTAAAAGAATAAGGAGTTGGGGCAATGAAGTCATTAGTCAATCGGGTGGTCGCAGTTTTGGTGCTTGGTATTTTGGCAAGCGCGGTATCGTTTGCCAAAGAGAAGAAACATTCGCTGACCCTGCCAACGAACGTCAAGGTGAACGGGACCGAGGTTAAGCAGGGCGATTATGATCTGGTGTTCGACGAGCAAACAGGTGAACTCTCGATCATGAAGGGCAAGACAATCGTTGCGAAAACGACGGCGCGCCTCGAAAAGCGCGACAAAAAAGCGAGATCCAATGAGTTAGTTTCCAAAGGCGAAGGTGACAGTACTGAACTCGTCAGCATCACTTTGGCTGGTAAGGACCAGGCCATCGTGATCACCGGCACCTCTGGATCGACAACAGGAAACAACTAAGACTCTGCTACAAAAGCAGTCTGGCGCGCTCCGCAACCAACTGGGTTTCGGAGCGCGTTTTGCTTTGGCATTTGCGTGTTCATATTTCGTGTTGCAAGATGTCGAACCGAAAGTACAAGAACATTGCCAGGGGATGCTTACTACAATGAAGTTTCGACAATTCGGTCGCGCCGGGTGGAACACAAGTGAGGTCGGTTATGGCATGTGGGGCATGGCGGGCTGGTCCAACTCTGACGACCAACAGTCACTGCAGTCCCTGCAGTCAGCCGTCGATCTGAGCTGTAACTTTTTTGATACGGCTTACGCCTATGGCGAAGGCAAGAGCGAAGGGTTCTTAGGTGAGACCGTCCGCGCCAACCAGGATCGGCGGCTTTACACCGCGACGAAAATTCCGCCGAAGAATCTGAAGTGGCCGGCGCAAAAAGAGTTCACGCTCGATGATTGTTATCCGCCGGAACACATCGACGAGTACGTGCACAAGAGTCTGCGGAACTCGGGCTTTGAGAGTTTCGACCTGGTGCAGTTCCACACCTGGGAAGACAGTTGGACTGACGATGATCGGTGGTTCGAGAAACTGGACCAACTGCGCCGCGAAGGATTGGTCAAGGCGATCGGGATCAGCATCAATCGCTGGGAACCATGGAACGGTGTCAAGGCCGTGCGCAGCGGAATGATCGATTCAGTCCAGGTGATCTACAACATCTTCGATCAAAATCCCGAAGATCAGTTGTTCCCTGTTTGCCGCGAGATGAAAGTTGCCGTGATTGCGCGCGTCCCGTTTGACGAGGGAACGTTGACCGGTACTTTGACCAAAGGCAGCAAATGGCCCGAGGGTGATTGGCGCAACGTTTATTTTGTGCCCGAGAATTTGATTCCCTCTGTCGACCGCGCCGAAGCGTTGAAGGAACTGCTGCGCGATTGGAACGAGTCCCATTCAACCGAGTCGTCGCTAACCCTACCTGATCTGGCCCTGCGATTCATTCTCAGTAACCCTGACGTCAGCACGATCATCCCCGGCATGCGCAAGCCCACGCACGTGGAGGCGAACCTCGCTGCCAGTGATGCCGGGCCGCTGCCAATCGATCTGCTGGCCGAACTACGAAAACATCGGTGGGTAAGAAAGCCCGCGCCCTGGTCGGACTGAAGGTGTCCGACGAACTTCAGCTTGTCGTTGGCCGAGGCTGAGATTCATGGTTGTTTCTAACCGATCGGAAGGTTGTTTCTAATCAATCGAAACGACAAACTAAAGTTTATCGGACGTTCATATCCATTACCCGCACCAGGAATCCCCACTGATCAGCCAACTCCTCGATGATCTTGGTAGTCGGCTTGCCCGCCCCATGTCCGGCCTTGGTTTCGATGCGAATCAGGATCGGCGCCGGCCCGGCCTGCGCTGCCTGCAGGGTCGCCGCAAACTTGAAACTGTGGCCCGGCCACACGCGGTCGTCATGATCCGCGGTCGTGATCAAAGTAGGTGGATAAACAGTACCCGGCTTGATGTTGTGCAGCGGCGAGTAGGCATACAACGTCTTAAAGTCGTCGGCATTATCCGATGATCCGTAGTCCGAAACCCACGCCCAACCAATCGTGAATTTTTGAAAGCGCAGCATATCCATCACGCCGACGCCGGGCAGGGCCGCACCGAACAGATCCGGCCGCTGAGTCAAAGCCGCGCCGACCAGCAGTCCGCCATTGCTCGCTCCGGCAATCGAGAGCTTCGGCGTCGATGTGTACTTGTTGTCGATCAACCACTCGGCGGCCGCGATGAAGTCGTCGAAAACATTTTGCTTCTTCGCCTTCATTCCGCCTTTGTGCCACTCTTCGCCGTATTCGCCGCCGCCGCGCAAATTCGGTTGAGCATAGACGCCGCCCATCTCCATCCACACCAGATTTCCGACCGAGAATGCCGGCGTCAGCGAGATATCAAAACCGCCATATCCGTAAAGGTAAGTCGGATTGCTGCCGTCTAGTTTCAATCCTTTCTTGTGCGTGATGAACATCGGCACGCGCGTGCCGTCTTTGCTCTTGTAGAAGACCTGTTTGGTTTCGTAATCGTTCGGATTGAAGTCGACCTTAGGCTGGCGAAAGACACTGCTCTTCCCGGTCACCATGTCATAGCGATAAATCGTCGTCGGCGTGGTAAAGCTCGTAAACGCATAAAACGTTTCCCGATCTTTCGCTTTGCCGGCAAAGCCGCTTGCCGCTCCGATGCCCGGGAATTCAACTTCGCGCACAAACTTCCCATTGCGATCATAGATCTTGAATTGGGCATGCGCGTCTTTCAAGTAATCAGCCACAAACATGTGGTTGACGAAGCTGACACCCTGCAGCGTCTCGGCCGCTTCGGGCACGATCACTTTCCAGTTCGTCCGCTCCGGATTGCGAATGTCGATCTGCAGGATCTTGCCGCGCGGGGCATCGAGATCGGTTTGGAACCAGAACACTGGACCATCGTTATCGATGAAGTTGTAGGCGGCATCAAAGCCGTCGAGTAACTTCACCACCGGGGCGTCGTTGGCCTGTCGATCTTTGTAGTAGACGCGGTTCTTTACGTCAGTACCTTCGCTGATGTTGATAATCAGATAACGGCCATCGTCAGTCACGTTGCCGCCAAAAAGCCATTCCTTCTGATCGGGCCGTTCGTAAACCAGCACGTCCGCGGCCTGCTCTGTTCCCAATTGGTGGTAATAGAGTTTCTGAAAATAATTCGTGCCCTTGAGCGAGTTTTCCTTGGGCTCGTCATAACGGCTATAGAAAAAGCCTTTGCTGTCAGGAGTCCACGAAGCACCCGAAAATTTCACCCACTTCAAATCATCGTTGGTGTCCTTGCCGCTCTCGACGTCGCGCACCTTCCACTCCTGCCAATCGGACCCTGAAGCAGAGAGACTGTAGGCCATCAACTTTCCGTCGTGACTGATCGAGAGCCCGGAAAGCGCCACTGTGCCGTCAGCCGAGAGCGTGTTCGGATCCAACAGCAGCTTTGGTTGGTCCGCCAAAGAAGCGACGCTGTACAGCACACCCTGATTCTGCAGACCGGTGTTGCGCGTGTAGAAATAACGATTGCCCTCCTTGAACGGCACGCCGAAACGTTCGTAGTTCCAAAGCTTCGTCAGTCGCTCCTTGATCTTCTCAACGGCCGGGATCTCTTTGAGATAACCAAACGCCAGTCTGTTTTCCGCCTCAACCCAGCCGCGGGTTTCCTGGGAATCAAGATCTTCGAGCCAGCGATAGGGATCGGCTACTTTCACGCCGTGATAGTCATCGGTTTGATCGCTCTTTCTGGCGGGAGGATAAGTCATGGTCTTAATCATTTTCTGATTTGCGGTTAACTGTTGCGCGCGCGAAAGCGGCAGGCTCTGCAGTGCGATGGTGGTTGCGGCCAGCAGCCAGAGGACTAACAGCGCGCGTCTGACATTCTTCGAGGCAGGCATGGCAATCTCCCCCTTACAATTGTTTTCTGCGGAAGACAAAACCCGAGCGTGTGTTCGAGTGGGTACGCGGAAGTATACCCATTCGCGAGCGAGCGCACCAAACTGGCTGTGGCGGCGCAATTTCGGTTTTTTGTAACGCAAGCTGTTAGCTTGCGCCCATGTTGAATGCCAATGGCCCATCGCAAACTAACAGTTTGCGTTACAAATCAGTACCCTCCTGCAAAGCAAAACTACTCGACACCGGCCGCTAAATCGGTATAATGCGGGCGCAATCCAGAATTGAAGAGCGCGAGTTAGTCTCCCTAATTCAACTTGTAGTCATAATTTAGAGCGAATCAGGGCCGTCGGTACGCGCCGATTAACCCGAGTACTTCCGGGTAATCTTTCTTGTCAGCGCGCTGAGGATTTCTCCCCTGCTGCCGTCCGGCAGTTCTCGTCTACAGATTGAGAGAGCATTTCGTTCCCGAAGACCAATTCGGGATCGGATACGCAGAACCGAAAGAGCCCAAGCGGAGGAAAAAGAATGGCGGATCAGGTCGGTGCCCAGAATACAACTGGATTCATTCGCGGACTCGGTCTGCTCGACTCGACCATGATCGTCGCCGGATCCATGATCGGATCCGGCATTTTTATTGTCTCCGCCGATATTGCCCGCGAGGTCGGCGCGCCGGGCTGGCTGCTGGTGGTCTGGTTGGTAACTGGATTGCTGACGGTGATGGCCGCGCTCAGTTACGGCGAACTCGCAGCGATGATGCCCAAGGCCGGCGGCCAATATGTGTACCTGCGCGAATCCTTTTCGCCACTCTGGGGATTTCTTTATGGCTGGACTCTCTTCCTGGTAATTCAGACCGGCACGATCGCGGCAGTGAGTGTCGGCTTTGCCAAGTTTCTGGGCGTGCTCTGGCCCAGGATCGCAGTCGACAATTATGTCGTCGCGCCGATCAAGATTACATCGGGCTATGCTGTCTCGCTTTCTACTGCGCAGTTGGTTGGCATTTTAATGATCGTGCTGCTCACGTTCATGAACACGCGTGGTTTGAAGTTGGGCAAGCTGGTCCAGAACGTTTTCACGATTACCAAGACGGGCAGCTTGATCGCGTTGATTGTGCTGGGCGTACTAATCGGCTGGAACGCTGATGCCGTGCACATAAACTTCGGGCAGTTTTGGCACGTCGGAGGAAAGTTGCAGGACGTGGGACGCGGACTTACTGCGGCAATCCCCTTTGGATTGTTCGTGGGCATCTGTGTGGCCCAAACCAACTCGCTTTTTTCGGCGGACGCCTGGAACAACATCACTTTTACCGCGGGGGAAGTAAAGAATCCCAGGCGAAACATTCCCCTCTCGCTCGCCTTCGGAACCATTCTGGTAATCGGATTGTACCTGCTGGCCAATGTCGCCTATCTTGTGACCTTGCCGATTGAGACGATTAAGACAGTTCCCGCGGATCGGGTGGCGTCGGCCACCGCGAATGTGATCTTTCCTGGTCGCGGCGCAGCAATCATGGCGGCGGCGATTATGATTTCCACTTTCGGATGCAACAACGGGCTGATCCTCGCCGGCGCCCGGGCCTATTACGCGATGGCGCGTGACGGATTGTTTTTCAAAAAGGCACGCGGCCTTAACGCGCATCACGTCCCCGCGTGGGGACTAATCGTGCAAGGCATTTGGGCCGCCGCCCTGGTCCTGCCCCGCACGATTGACGCCCAGGGAAACTTCGGCTCGCTCTACAATGACCTGCTAACCTATGTCATTTCCGCGGCGCTGATCTTCTATATTTTGACGATTGCGGGAATCATCGTCTTGAGAACGAAACGGCCTGATGTCGAGCGACCCTACAAGGCTTTCGGTTATCCCTTGATTCCGGTGCTCTACATTATTGGCGCTTCCGTGATTACGATCGTGCTTTTTATTTACCAGCCGGCACAAACGTGGCCCGGACTAGCGATTGTCGCGACCGGTATTCCGGTCTACTTCATCTGGCGCAAGGTGGGCGAGGCACTACCCGACGTGCCCGCGCCAATTGACGAAGAAGCCTAAACGAATCGGCGACCAGAAAGCGGTGCTTTTGATTGCTCGGGTCGTAGAGATCTATCCAACTCAGGAGACGAATACTATGGCTAGCAACCTGTTCGCAACCAAACCGCTCAGCTTGTTACTCGAAGAGATGCAGGGTGAGAATCGCCTGCGCCGCGTCCTCGGCCCGGTACAACTAACGGCTCTGGGCGTCGGCGCGATTATCGGTACCGGCATCTTTATCTTAACGGGCGTCGCCGCGCACGACCGCACCGGCCCGGCGTTGATGCTTTCGTTTGTAATGGCGGGTCTCGCTTGCGTCTTTGCGGCGCTCTGCTATGCCGAGTTCGCTTCGATGGTGCCCGTCGCAGGCTCAGCCTACACTTACGCCTATGCCACTTTGGGCGAACTGTTTGCCTGGATCATTGGCTGGGATTTGATCCTCGAATATGCGGTCGGATCAGCAACGGTGGCGCACGGTTGGTCGGCGCACTTCCAGGAGTTCATTCCCGTATTCCACGAGGGTCTTCCGTGGATCCCGGCAAAGATTCCGGAGCTGTTCCACTCGGCGCCGTTCAATTATTGCGTCAGTGTTGGAAAAGGATGCCCGCATACAGGCTTCGTTCCCACCGGCTCGTACTTTGATCTGCCCGCGGTCCTGATCACCTTCATTCTGACTGTGGTTTTGGTCAAGGGTATCAAAGAGAGCGCCAGTTTCAACGCCATCATGGTCGCCATCAAACTCGTAATCGTATTGATGGTGATTGGCATCGGCGGCTACCTGGTCTTCACCGTTTATGGCACCAGCAACTGGCATCCGTTCGCTCCTTATGGATATACGGGAGTGAGCTTTTTTGGAAACACGATCTTCGGCGGCCATGCGGCGGGGGGCGAGCCTTTGGGCATGTTTGCCGGCGCCGCGATCATTTTCTTTGCTTACATCGGATTCGATTCCGTTTCGGTTCACTCGGAAGAAGCGCGCCAGCCGGCCAAGGACGTGCCCATCGGCATTATCGCATCCTTGATCATCTGCACGGTGCTCTACATCGCAGTCTCGGCCGTGTTGACGGGCATGGTTCCTTACAAGGAAATCAACATCGACGCGCCAGTGGTGGATGCATTCAAGCGAGCCGGTTTGGTCTGGATGCAGTATTTGGTCGCGGCCGGCGCGATGACCGGCATTACCTCGGTGCTTTTGGTCATGATGCTCAGCCAACCGCGCGTGATGCTGGCGCTGGCGCGTGACGGACTGGTGCCAAAAGGTTTCTTCGGCGACATTCACCCGAAGTTTCGCACGCCCTGGAAATCGACAATTCTCACGGGACTGTTCGTCTCCGTGATGGCGGGATTGATTCCGCTGAGCATCTTGGCGGAAATGACCAGCATCGGGACGTTGTTCGCTTTCGTGATAGTTTGCGGCGCGGTGTTGGTCATGCGCCGGACTAACCCACAGGCAAATCGTCCCTTCCGCGCGCCCTTTGTGCCGCTGGTTCCGATTCTGGGGATTGCCACCTGCCTGCTCTTGATGTTCTCGTTACCGGCGGAAAACTGGTATCGGCTGATCATTTGGCTGCTCATCGGTTTGGTAATCTACTTTCTCTATGGCAGGCGGCATAGTGTGATGGCTGAACACCGTCATATGGCCCATGAGCTCGCCGCCCATGGCGCAAGCCCACAGGCAGTTGGGGATCCGGATGCGCCACCAAGCAGTCCGGCAGCGCCTGTGGACACGACGATCCATCGCGATGAGTAGTTAACGACAGCGATGAAATAACCACATGTGAGCCTGCGGCTCTAGCGGGGCTGAACGTCTACGTTCAGCCCCTATTGCTGCAATGACAGCGAAGAGTTAATTCACAGAGAATGAGACGGGACCCAGCTATTCTCGCGCTGCTGATCAGCCTCCTGGCGATAGCCTCCTGCGAGCCCAACCAGCAAAACGGAGAAAGAAATCGCAGCCCGATCCGGATTGGCTACCTTGGAGACCTTAGTGGGGTCACCTATGATTTTGGGCAGTCCGCGCGAAATGGCGTGCTAATGGCCGCCGAAGAGATCAATCGGGCCGGCGGCATTAATGGTCGCAAGCTCGACATCGTCATCGAGGACGATCAGGGCAAACCGGCTATCGCCGCAGCCGGTATCAGCAAACTGCTCCAGGGAGGCAAGGTGATCGCCGTCATTGCCGGCGGCACTTCCAACAACAGCCGCGCCGCCGCGCCGGAAGCCCAGGTTGCCAAGATCCCTCTCGTCGCACCTTCATCCACTGACCCGCAAGTAACGCAGATCGGCGATTACATTTTCCGCACCTGCTTCATCGATGCCTTTCAGGGTGAGGTGATGGCCAGGTTTGCGGCCAATACTTTGAAAGCAAAGAAGGCCGGGATCCTGCTCGACTTTAATTCATCGTACAGTCGCGGGTTGTCAGATTTTTTTGAATTGAGTTTTACGAGACTGGGCGGACAGGTAGTCAGCAAACAGTCGTATACCACCGGGGATCGCGACTACCGTGGACAATTGAACACGCTGCGCACGGCCGCCCCGGATGTAATTTTCATTCCCGGCTACTATGAAGATGTCGCCTTGATGGCGAAACAGGCGCGCCAATTGGGGATTGCCCAACCGCTATTGGGAGCTGATGGGTGGGACGCGCCTGAACTTTGGGACCGCGGCGGTGATTCATTAAATGGTTCGTACATCTCCAGTCATTATTCCGCGGAAGATCAATCCTCCCTGGTCCAAAGTTTTGTCAAAGAGTACAAGCAAAACTACGGCAATCTACAACCAGACGCGCACGCCGCACTCGGCTACGACGCGATGCGTGTGGTTGCAGACGCCATCCAGCGTGCCGGCACCACTGATGGTCAAAAGCTGCGCGAAGCCCTGGCCCAAACGGCGAGTTTTCCGGGGGTGACGGGCGTGATCACCATGAACGCAGAGCGAAATGCGATCAAATCCGCCGTGGTGCTGAAGCTACAGGACGGACGCTACCTCTATCAGGAAACTATTCAACCCGCGGTGGCAGTCGCAACCGCCTTACCATCCCCCACTCCGGCAGCAAAGACAAAAGCAAAGTCCCGGCGATAAGCTACGTCTCCAATTTTGGAGCGCGGTGGCAGAGCGCAGCGGCGACACCGCTTTGGATTCATCGATCCAGTCTCAAGACTCACACAAAGAACACACGAATCTACACTAAGAACGGCTTGTTTCGTGTTACTTCGTGTCGTTCCCTTTCGTGCGATTTCGTGGATCGTCCGCTACTCCAACCCGAGAAAATTTCAGCGAACTCTAGAGACAGGAGACTAGCTCGTTCAAGCCAAAATGTGATGATAACATTGGCTCATCCAACAACCCGATCGGAGGACCCGTTCACCTTATGGGAGGATTCTTCGAACGCTGCAGAGTTGAGAACGTCAGCGAGCGTAGTAAATCCGCGGCTTTGTCAAAGTTGCTTGTGGATACCGGCAGCGAATACACCTGGGTGCCGTCGACGACGCTCGAAAAGCTGGGCATTCGCCGGGAAAAAAAGGATGTGGCCTGCTTGATGGCGAACGGACAACAGGTCACCCGCAGCGTCGGTTTTGCGATCATCAGACTGGCTCAATACTTCACAGTCGACGAAGTGGTTTTCGCAGAGAAAGGCGACTTGCTGCTGCTTGGAGCCAGAACCCTCGAAGGCCTGAACCTCACTGTTGACGCTCGACAAAAGAAGCTCGTCGCGGCGGGACCCGTTCCGGCCGCAGCCTCGCGTTAAATCTTTCTCTGAACCTTCTCTGTACTATTGCCGTAGTACACTAGTGCAATGGCACAACCGTTCTCCATTGACGCTTCGCATCCGATGCCGCTTTACGCGCAACTGGAGCGATCTATCAAATTCGCCGTGGCTACGGGACGTCTCGGGCTCGGCGAACAGTTGCCCACCGTGCGCCAGTTGGCCGTCGACCTGCGCATCAATGCGAACACGGTGGCCAGGGTTTATGCCGAGTTGGAGCGCGCCGGGATAGTAGAGACGCGCAGGGGAATCGGAACGTTTGTCACCGCCAGCCGGGTCAAAGTCAGCACCCGAAAGGATCAGGAAAAGCATTTGCGGGAATTGGCTGATCGCTATCTCGCCGAAGCGGAAGCGCATGGCTACTCGCTCGACGATCTGATCGAACACCTGCACAGCAGGCGACGGAAGAGCACTTGAACTGGGACCGCGGGCGTCCCGCCCGCTGTTTGTTCCAGGGATTGTGGTTTGGCTATCGATTGAGTCTGACGCTACGCCGCTCGCGCCTTAAGGCGCTCGGGCGGGCGGGACGCCCGCGGTCCCATTGAAATATCGCTGTTACGTTGCCTCGAAGGAGATGAAGCAAAATGGCTAACACAAGTTTGATTGAAACTCGCAGTAACCTGCCGACCCAGAATACGCCGCGTGTCAATATCATTTCCGCGCTGGCCCTGCTGGTGCCACTGGGACTCGGGATTCTCACGATTCCTTTTTTGGGCAACCCCATTGGCGCTGTTGTCGGCGCGGTATTGGGTCTGTTGGCTGCGCAGGCGCCGAAAATCGCGCGTCAGTGGGAGCGCGTGGTAGTCCTGCGGCTGGGCCGTTATGTCGGACTGCGGGGCCCAGGCCTTTTTTGGATCATTCCATTTGTCGATAACGTACCCGCCTGGATAGACCAGCGCGTGATCACGACTAGTTTTGCCGCCGAAGAAACGCTGACCTCGGATACGGTTCCGGTCAACGTCGACGCGGTGCTGTTTTGGATGGTCTACGACCCAGAGAAGGCGGCGCTGGAAGTGCAGAACTATCCGCAAGCGGTGAGCTGGGCGGCGCAAACGGCGCTGCGCGACATCATCGGCAGAACTTCGCTTTCCGATCTCCTGCGCGGACGTGAGCGAATTGAAGAAGAGCTGCAGCAGTTGATCGACGAACGTTCGAATCCGTGGGGAGTAACCGTGCAGTCGGTGGAAATGCGCGACGTGATCATTCCTGCCGCTTTGCAGGACGCCATGTCCAGGGAAGCCCAGGCCTCGCGCGAAAAACAAGCGCGCATCATCCTGGGCCAGGCCGAAGTCGAAATCGCCAAGCTCTTTGAAAAAGCCGCCGAGTCTTATCAGGACAATCCGACGGCCCTGCACCTCCGGGCGATGAACATGCTGTACGAGGGGCTGAAAGAAAAAGGCGCGATGATGATCGTACCCAGCACCGCCGTCGAGTCGATGGGTATGGGTGGTCTGTTGGGTTCAGCGGCGTTGGCCCAACAGAAGCTGACTCATAGCGGAGAAGGGTCCGAGTAAGAGCGCATCGATTTGGAGTGCGGTGGCAAGCTCGGCGCGACACCGCTTTGGATTCGTCTCAAGCACTGCTTTGGATTCGTCTCAAGCGCGAACTCTCGGGAAGCTTTTTTGCAACAGGAACGAAAGCATCCAAAGCGCCGTCGCCGCTTCGCTCTGCCGGCGCACTCCAAATGAAAGGCGGCCGGGCAACTTCAATCGGGATCGATCCTGATCTTCATGCGTTGCAGGATCTGTAAATCCTCATCAGTGAAGCCGGGCTCAACCGCTTCGCCTGCTTCGTTGGTTTCATCGTCTCCGGAATTTGGGCGCAGAGCGATTTCCAGACGGAGCGTCAACTCCATTTCGTAACCGGCGTCACGCAGACGTTCGATAGCCTCCGCAACTCGCGTTGAGCTCTCGACTGCTTCATTGATCGAGGCTCCAATCTCCTGAACGATTTCCTTTGCTCTCTCGTCGATATCCAAGCTAAGCCCGCCTTTTCTTGCTGAAACACTATCTAAAGATTCCCGAACTGCAGCCAATTTCGCGCATATGCTACGCGAGCCACGTCGGACGGTCAACGGGGTGTCCGAAAAGGTGTCCGACAAACTTTAGTTTGTCGAAGTGAGTAGCCTGGACTTCAGTCTGTGACCGCTTGGCAGACAATCACAGGCTGAAGTCTATGCTCCTCACTTCGACGACAAACTAAAGTTTGTCGGACACTTTTGTCGGACGCTTTTGCCGGACACCCTTGGCCTTTCGTTTTCCCGGCGCGTTGGCGTAAGCTATCGAAAAATCGAATCCTACTATGTACAAACGAATCGCCATTGTTACCGGCGGTGGTGACGCGCCCGGGCTCAACGCAGTCATTCGTGCCGTCGTCAAGACCGCCGTCTGCGAATTCGACATGAGCGTCATCGGCATTGAGGATGGTTACGAAGGGTTACTCGGCGCCACCAGTTTTCGCGAGCTGAAAGCCGCTGACGTACGCGGCTTGTTGCCGCGTGGCGGTACGATCCTCGGCACGCGCAATCGGGGCCGGTTCTCGGAACGAGACTCAGAAGGCGTGGCCGTCAAACCCGAAGCGGTCTACAGCGAAGCGCTCGGAAATCTCGAAAAACTGGGGATCGAAGGACTGGTTGTCGTAGGTGGAGAGGGGACGCTAACGATTGCGGCGGAGTTCAGCCGGCTTGGTGTGCCTGTTCTGGGTGTGCCCAAGACTATCGACAACGATCTCGCCTGCACCGAGTTGACGTTCGGTTTTGCGACCGCGCTCGACATTGCCACTGAGGCCCTCGACCGATTGCATACCACGGCTGAATCACATGATCGAGTGATGATCCTCGAGGTGATGGGCCGTCATGCCGGCTGGATCGCTTTGCATTCCGGAATAGCCGGCGGCGCCGACGTGATTCTGATCCCGGAGATTCCCTTTTCCATGCAGTCAGTAGCGGACAAGGTTCGCGCGCGCGACGAGGCCGGATCCAAATTCTGCATCATGGTGGTGGCCGAGGGCGCCAGCGAAGTCGATCACGAACTAATCTATCAGGATCAGGGGGACGCCTATTATGCTCCCCGTCTTGGCGGAATCGGTGTATATTGCCGAACACAACTGGAGGGCCTGACTGGCAAAGAGACTCGTTGTGTCGTGCTTGGTCACTTGCAGCGCGGCGGCAGGCCGAATGCATTCGATCGGATGCTGGCAACCAGCTTTGGTGCCTGCGCGGTGCGTGCTCTGGCCCATGGCGAAAAGGGTGTGATGGTTGCGTTGCAGGCGGCGGATGTGGTCACCGTGCCTATCTCTGAGGCGATCGCGAACACCAAAACAATTCCGCCCAAAGGACAAATGGTCAGAACAGCGCGCGACACGGGCATCTCATTCGGCGCTCCCGATGAAAACACCTACCATAAGACTGCAGAAGTATGTTCTCCGACTACCAAGGTTGAATGCCAGGCATAGGAGTAGCTAATTGTCAGAAGATATCAAGAAGCGTTTGCAGGGAGATCTCGACGAACTCGAAACCGAGCTGCGCATACATCTACCAAAAGAGATCAAGCGCGCGCTTGAATTTGGCGACTTGCGCGAGAACTCGGAATATCACGCCGCGCTCGATCGCCAGAACATGGTCAAAGCCCGCATCCGGGAACTTCGCCAACGGCTCAGTGAAGTAAGCTCGATAGACCTCTCGCGCATTCCCCACGGCAAGGCATCATATGGCTCGACTTTGGTCCTGTATGACGCGGAGCGCGAAGAGGAAGTCACTTATAGATTGGTGACTACTGAAGAGAGCGATCCACAGCAGGGCTTCATCTCGACGACCTCGCCCATCGGCAAGAGTTTGATGGGAAAGGAAGAAGGCGACGAAGTGACGGTGCGCACTCCGGCTGGGGCTCGCACGTTTGAGATTAGACAGCTTAAAACCCTCCATGATACGAACGCAGAAGCAGCGTCGCGGGAATAAAGTTGTGGTCCAATGTTGCCTTGAGCAGGTCCGAAGTACCAACTGGGAAAAAGGCAATGAGGGGTAATTCCGTGTTGACCTTAAATCTCAACTCGTGATTCCAGGACTGTTGCCTTTGCCAGAAGTCCGCGCGCCAGAGAAAGCCCTTGCTAACGCGCGGGCTTCTGCTTGAATTGCATCCCAAGCAGAAGCCCGACCGTCAGGGAGGGCTATTAGCAAACAGCAACACAAAATTGCACGACTACTGAGATGACTCAAAGCTTGACAACCTGTGGACTGCTTTCTATGATCCGCCGCTTCGTGCTAAAAAGCTGTGCAGTTGGATCACATTTGGGCATAATGGCGTAGAGGAAATCAGGGATGTTTACCGGCAGTATTGGACGTGGTGGACAACGCATCATCGACGCGATGGTGCGCTGGTTGGCCCATGGCCATATCAACCCGAACATCCTGACGGTTATCGGCGTTTCGCTGAACGTCGGTTGCGGCGTTTTGTTTGGCATGGGCCGCTTTTTCTGGGCTGGAATTGCCCTGATCGTGGCTAACCTTTTTGACATGCTGGATGGCCAGGTGGCGCGACTGTCCGGGCGCGTAACTCGCTTCGGGGGCTTCCTGGATTCTTCGCTGGATCGCCTGTCAGATATGGTGATTTTCGTCGGTCTGATGATTTTCTATTCGCGGACGACTCCACAGCATTCAACACTGAATGTTTTTCTGGCCGGAGCAGGACTAATGGGCTCGGTTATGGTAAGCTACGCCAGCGCTCGGGCCGAAAGTCTGATCCCCAAATGTGATGTTGGTTTTTTGAAACGCCCGGAGCGAGTGGTGCTGTTTATTATTGGCGCCCTTTCAACGCATCCGGGCTCAAGCAACTTTTTTGCGAACCGCATGCCCGCAGTGCTTTGGGTTCTGGCAATCGGTTCTTATTGGACTTTTGCTCATCGCATGTATCACACGTGGCGAGAACTGAATAAGGTCGAGGCCACCGCGCAGCAACCCGCTGCTCAAGCCGCATATTCAATGCCCGAGGCCGGGACGGAACGACGAGCTGAGCCGCGACTGGCTCACAAAACCGGCTAAGGTTTTGATCGAGCCAGGTCGGGTTGACAAGCTGTGCTTCAGCGATCAGAGGGACATCTACCGTGATAATCTGCCCGTGTTGTGGCTTCAAATTCGAGGGTAACCTGCGCCACGGATGTAAGTCATGCGGTGCACGCTCAGTGGGAGATCCGCTGCCGAAACCAGAGCGCGAACTTCCGGCCTATGGCCGCCCACTATTACTGGTTGCGACCGGGATCTTGATGTCCCTCGGTTTCCTGGCGGAAACGATTATCGCGCTTGCCGAACGGAGTCCGCTTTCATTCGGCTTGTGGTCCTGGGTAGCCGCCGGTGAAACCGCGGCCTGGCGCCTTAAATGGATCGCCGTCCCCGTGATGTTCGTCGTTCTTTGGAGTGGCCGGCGTATTTATCAGTCGATGATGCTGACCCCGGAGCGCTTTGTCGGGTTGGCGATTGCTCGGCGAGGCCTGCTGGTTTCGGCCCTCGTGTCCCTGACCTTTGTAACCCTGATTGGCGTAACGGTGCCGGCGAGACTGCGGCAAAGGCAAATGTCAATTGACGCCGCTCAGTTGGCGCGGGCTCACACGTTTGATCGCGCCGTGCTTGAGTATCAGGCACTTTACAAGACTAATCCCAGTGAGCAGAACGATCTGCGGTCACTTCCAGATCCGGATGGTTCGATCGCCGCCGCGTTAGAGAATCTAGATCCTTCCTGGTACCACCCCAGCAGCACGGTAGCGGAATTACCCACCAAACCTCGGCGCGTGCGCTCAGGAGCGGCCCTGATCACAGTCTCCGCATCGACAACTGACGAGGCGCCCGGCGCTCTATCTTTCACCAGCTATGAATTGCGCTTGCCAGGAGCCGACAAGATTTACGGCACCGACGATGACTTGATCGTGCGTGATGGTGTGACCATGACCGTCAACGAAGCCCGGGAAAGAGGAACCGTCAAGCCCGCGGCCGCCACCGCCATCCGATCCCGCAAACCATAGGACATCCCTGAGATGGGCCTGCTGGACTTTTTCCGTCGAAAGAAGGAAGACGAAACCTCGCGTGTCGCTCGGCTGCTGAAAACGGGCCGGATTGTTGAAGGCACAGTCCTCGATATCGCAATTGACAGCGAGGGAGCGGTGACCCAGGTTTTCTATTGCTATCGCGTCTCCAGTGTGGAATACGAGTCCTCGCAGGCGATATCTCCAGAGCAGCAGCTCAGCAAGACCAGATACATTCCCGGCGGTCAGGCCCTCGTACGCTACGATCCACGTCAACCCGCAAATTCAATTGTTGTGTAAGAAAGTAGTCAGTGGTCAGTTGTCAGTGCTCAGTTGGTTGTTGTTAACTGATGACGAGGCACTCGACGCAACAATCGGTGCTCTGTGACTACTGACCACTACTGACTACTTTTTTCATGCTTCGCAAAATTCTAATCGCCAATCGCGGAGAGATTGCCATTCGCATCATTCGTGCCTGCCGCGACTTGAACATCTCTCCCGTGGCTGTGTACTCCGAAGCAGACGCCGATGCCCTGCACGTCAGGATGGCCGACCAGGCGGTCTGTATCGGCCCAGCCCCGTCCGTCGACAGCTATCTCAACATAGACGCGGTTCTTGATGCCGCAATCACGACTGGCGCCCAGGCGATTCATCCCGGCTACGGCTTCCTTGCCGAAAATGCCGATTTCGCACAAGCCACTTGTGACGCAGGCCTGACCTTTATTGGGCCGGGCGCCGAAGCGATGCGTGTCATGGGCTCGAAAACCAGCGCCCGCCGTCTCTCCGTTGCTGCCGGCGTCGCCATCGTGCCGGGAACGACCGAACCACTGAAATCATTCGCCGACGCGCAACAGACTGCCAGAGACGTCGGCTACCCGGTGATGTTGAAAGCATCCGCCGGCGGCGGCGGCAAAGGCATGCGGCTGGTCCACTCTCCGGCTGAGTTGCAGTCCGCGTTTGATACCGCACAGTCCGAAGCGGCGTCCGCGTTTGGTAACCCGGAATTGTATTTGGAAAAGGCAGTGATGCGGCCCCGGCACATTGAGATTCAGATCTTTGCCGACGCCCATGGAAACGTGGTCCACCTGGGCGAGCGTGAATGCTCGATTCAACGCCGTCATCAGAAGGTAATCGAAGAGTGTCCTTCGCCAATCAACGATCCGAAACTGCGCACAGCGATGGGCGAGGCGGCCGTGAAGATCGCCCGTGCAGTAAATTACGTCGGCGCCGGCACGGTTGAATTCTTGGTGGCGGACGAGACCCGCGAGTTTTATTTCCTGGAAATGAATACGCGTTTGCAGGTCGAACACCCGGTGACCGAACTGGTGACTGGCTTCGATCTGGTGCGTGAACAGATCAACGTAGCGAGCGGTGCGCCGCTTTCATTTACACAGGCAGAGGTCAACTGGACCGGCCATGCGATCGAGTGCCGCGTCTATGCAGAAGATCCGGACAATAACTTCTTCCCTTCTCCGGGAAAGATCTCGTATCTGCACGCGCCTTCGGGACCGGGCATCCGCGACGACAGCGGTGTCGGCGCCGGTTCCATCGTTTCGATTTACTACGATCCGATGATCTCGAAACTTGCCGCCTGGGGTCGCAGCCGAAGTGAGGCCATCGATCGGTTGCGCCGCGCGCTTGACGAATACCAAATCGCCGGCATCAAGACCACGCTTCCCTTCTTCCGCGAGATCGTGGACGACGAAGAATTCATCGCCGGCCGTCTGGATACCGGGTTCATTTCGCGTTTCCAAGAGAGGCGTGCCGCAACACGCGAAGCTGGTGCTCCCGAAATCGAAAGCGATGAGACAAGAAGGCAGGACCTGGCCATGATCGTTGCCGCCCTGGCCTATCAGCAGTCACAACGCCAGGCGCCGAAGCAATCGGATACTGAGCAAAGCAACTGGAAACGCGCCGCGCTTGCTGCGATTCTCGAAGGCATGTAACGCACGCTGTCAGCTTGCGTCGCCTCGCATCACCGAGCGTGTTTATTGATCAATCGAGCTCATGAAAGTTAACGCCGAACTTGCCGGCTCGCATCATACGCTCGCGTTACAGCGCGACGGCGAGCACCTTAGCGCTGTCGTCGACGATCGCCGCTACGAACTGGTTCTGCGTGAATCTCCGGATGGCGGCTTCCTGCTGATTGATGGTACGTCGTTACACAACTGCCGGGTCAGCGCGACTCAGGAACAGCCGGGACACTTCACTGTGGACCTGCACGGCGAAAGTTATGAAGTCACGATCGTCGATCCGAAGCGTCTGCGCAGCGGTCAGGCCGCAGGTAAACACGACCACGCTGAGGCGGAGATCCGGGCTACTATGCCGGGCAAAGTCGTCCGCGTGCTGGTTGAACTCGGGACCCAAGTCGAGGCAGGCGCAGGCATCGTAGTCGTCGAAGCAATGAAGATGCAGAACGAGTTGAAAACACCAAAAGCCGGCACCGTGGCAAAGCTCAACGCCACAGTCGGCGAAACCGTCAACGCGGGTGAGATACTGGCGCTAATTGACTAGAGCGGGTGGGAGTTGAGCGTGGTTCTCGACGAGTGTACGATTCGAATGGGATGCAAGGAAAGCAACTCTGAATATTCGGAAACATGATGTAAGCTTTGATGAAGCAATCACAGTTTTCGACGACCAGCTTGCGCGGATTTTTGATGATCCGGATTATTCTTTGGAGGAGCATCGGGAAATAATTATCGGTCAATCCGTTAATGGCAACTTGCTGCTGGTTTGCTTCCTCGAGCGAGAGGAGGATGTTATCAGAATCGTGAGCGCACGTTCACTAACCGGGAACGAACGGAAGGATTATGAAGAAACAATCAACGGTTAGAAAGCGCAGGAGTCCGGCTGACGACCTACGGACAGAATATCGATTTGACTATGCAAAGGCACGCATCAACCGGTTCGCGGGACGAATTGATGGGCAGTTAGTCGTGTTAATCGACCCGGATATTTCGGAGATTTTTTCCACTCCAGAGTCTGTGAATACTGCACTGCGCGCCCTGATTACTGCGATGCCAAAACCCACTAAGATTCGTAAGAGGGCCTAGATTGAGTAAGGCACCTTCAACCTTCATCCTTCCGCCTTCATCCTTACGCTTCCTCCTCTGGGATATCGATGGCACTCTGATTCGATCGGTGCGGCCGGACTCATTCAAAGACTACACGATTCCGATGCTCGAAGAAGTCTTCGGCACAGCCGGCCGTTTGCGCGAGATGCAGGTTTCGGGAATGACCGATCTGCAAATAGTTGGCGAAGCCTTGCGCGATGAAGGAATCACGCACAACCAGATCTTCGAGCGCGTTGACGAAGTGCGCGAACGCTACATGGCGGCGATGCGCGCAGTAACCGGAAACGGCAATCAGTTTTTTCAGATTTTGCCGGGAGTGCGCGAGACGCTTACCGCGGTCGCCGAACATCCGCGTTACCACTCGGCCCTGATGACCGGCAACATCGAGCCCGCAGCGCACTTGAAGATGCAACTGGTCGGGCTTTCAGAATTCTTCACGCTGCCCGGGGCGTTTGGTGACGAATCGCATGACCGGCGTGATCTGCCTGCACTCGCTGCCGAACGGATTCGCAAACACTTGCGACTAGACCTCGCTCCCGAACAGTTCATCGTCATCGGCGACACACCGAACGACATCGCCTGTGCCCATCACTTCGGCGCCCGCGCCCTGGCCGTCGCCACCAGCCGCATGTTCAGCGCTGATGATTTACTCGCCTGCCACCCCGATGCCCTACTGCCAGATCTTTCTGATGTGAATGCGGTAATGGAAACGCTGGCTGGCTTACCATAGGTGGACTACGGGTCTGAAGGACTCGGCAGGCGCATACCGACTCTTAGCAAAACTAAACAGGCGCTAATGAATGCTCGCGCAGGCTCGGATTCTGTTTGCGCTTAGGGCTTAGGGCTCGGGGCGGCACTACGGCAAGGTTCAGAAGCAGGAATTACAGAGCCCGGGTGCCGCTTGTCGCGCGATTCGTACGCGATGACATTTGACTTAGGCAGCGAAAGAGTTGTGGAGCCAAAGCTAACATAATACTCGCTGCCTACCCTTGAAAGGATCTCGACATCGCACAACCTCAAGGGCAGACATCTATTGCATATGCCGAAGTTGGCGACGGTGGCGGCACCCTGAGCGTTAAGCAGCAGATTCACGTAATGCTTTTCGCCGAAGCCGTAAAAGCCCATCATTCGCTCAGATAATGAGGAGAACCTGTCGGCGGCGAACAATAGCAGCGAAGCTGCTACGAGTGAAGATACCACCGCTTGCTTTGGATACTGATGAAAGCGGACCGCTACCACATTGTTTGATAGAAACACGCCCGTCGTGCATATAAGCGTCAGCAGGATGAAGGGGCTTGTGCTATGAGGTCGTCCCGCCAAGCGGTACATCAGGAACATTGAGATCTGGCTCAGCAGGACTGAGAGAGTAAACCAAAAAGAACACTTGAATAGGCGTCGGTTATGTTCCGCTTCTTGAGCTTTCGAATCTGCGTTATTCTGTCTCGTTTCTGCTTCGGCTTGTTTTGGTGATCCAGCTCGCTGTGAATTAGGCTTGGCTGGCGCCGGCTCAGTCTGGGGATCGGTTGCCAATCCCTCTGTTTTGGAGATGTTATTGCTTAAGAGGCTGCCGAGGCGCCACGTCATAAAAATTCCGACTGACAGCAGCAGCACTAACGTAATGCCCCAGTAGCTCAAGTCACCTTTAACAGTTGAACCTGCCGTAAGTAGAAGAGAAAAATGAGAGATGATCAGGATCACTCCAAAGGGCAAGCCGAGGTGAATCAATATGCTTTTAACGCATGGCTCGCGAAGGCATTGGTCTTTCAACTTGTTTGCGTAGCAGAAGACTCCGGTCATCTGACTGTCGAAAACCAGAAACGTCGCCCAAATAAGACCGGGCACAAAGAGCGAAAGGACGAACAGCCCTCCTACGCAAGCTCCAATGACCGACGCCGCCGCCAGGTACACGATAGATGCGGTCCATTCAATATCGGGGAGATAACCGATGCGAGCGTAGTAAAGCGCAAGTAAACCGCTGCCCAGAGCCAAAAAGCCCAACCAAAGCAAAGCAATTATAGCCTTCCATTCTTTACCTTCGTTGCGACGTCCCGCGCTTGTAATCACGATTTGAGAGTTCTTATCCTCTAACGACGGCGTGTCTTCTTCGCACGCGGCGACTTCCGGATCTTCCGCCATGATGATTCAACCTCAACCTCAGGGAAATTGCTTTCCGAACAGCCCGTTTCAAACCTCATGTTTATGGAAACTGGACCGCATCTCTGCATTCCCTCAGACGCTTGGATCAATTGTGAAAGGCTGGCACGAGGGAGGCGACATCCGTGGCGACTGTCGCGGGCTCTGAGGACCAACCGCGTAGTTGCGAGATGAGGCACCTTATTACAAGTCTACGATTTACGTCAATAGGATTTACTCTAGAATCCAAAACCAGCCAGGCATAGAACCTCGCTTTATCGTCTGCCCCTGACTGATGACCCCTCCAGTTGACTAACAACGATCAGATCCGGTGGAAGCCCTTGAGGATGTCGCGCGTGGTCAGGCGCAGGATCACGGGGCGGCCGTGCGGGCAGGTGGTTGGCGAAGAGGTCAGCAGCAGGCGGTCGATCAACCAGCGCATCTTTTCCGGAGCCAGGGGCATGTTCACTTTGATCGCCGCGTGACAGGCCAATGACGCCGCAATCTCGTCCCGCAGATTCTCACGCGCGCCGCCTTTCTTTTCGGCATCGACCGTGTCGAGAATCTCGCTCAGCATGTTGCGTGCTTCGCTCGGCGGCAAGTCGGCGGGCGTTGCCTTAATCGCCACGGTGCGGCCTGACAGACGCATCAACTCAAAGCCGTAAGTCTCTAAATCTTCCACCACCAAATCAAAGACGGCTGCTTGTGCGGGAGTGAGATCGAAGGTCTCGGGAATCAAGAGCCGCTGTGATTCGGGCAGGCGGGCTGATTCCAGGTTGCGGTACTTATCAAACAGAATGCGTTCGTGGGCCACGTGTTGGTCGATGAGCAGCAGACCGTCTTCGTCGGTAGCGATGATGAAACTTTCGTCCAGTTGGCCGAGCGGGCGAATGTTCACCGAGAGCGATTCGACGGCGACTTCGCGAACGAATTTGTCCGCTGAGTTGAGCGGTGGCAGAGCTGGAGCGAGAGAGGTTGGCGATGAAGCCAAGGCGGAATCAGGGGAGAGAGCGGCGTTTGTCGCTTGAGTATGCTGAGCGGTTGCGGCGTTATTGGTTGTTGGCCCAGCGGAGGCGGGCGGGTCAAGCACCCCATCGGGGCTGCCCCGATGGGGACCCCGCCCGCCCGCGGTCCCGGTGTGCGACTGCGTGGTGTCCTGGGCGGCGTGCATGCGGCGCAGGATGGCGTCAAGATCACGGCCGGTGTTGCCTTTGGACGACTGCGCGGCAGACTGCTCATCAATCACGCTGTCCTCGTCCTGAATGGGCATCGTGGCCCAGTCCATCTTTGGTTGCGTGGTGTGGCCGCTGCTGGCTGCACTGGCGCTTTTTTGAGACTCGCGCGCAACCGCAGTCGGCTCCGACACTACTAGGAGCCCGCCCGCATCCTCCACCCCGACGGGGCTGCCCGGTTGAGGACTCCGGTCCGCAGGCGGTACTGACAAGACGTCGACGCCTGGCGATACATCCGTTCCAGTCGTTACTGCTGTAGATCCAGCCGCTACGGCAGGTGGTCCTGAGAGAGCCACATACCCACCACTTGCCAGGGCGGCACGGATCGATTCGCGCACAGCATCAGCAACTGCGGCGGCGCGTCGAAATCTCACCTCTGTTTTTGCCGGATGAACGTTGACGTCGACTTCCTCAAGCGGCGTCTCGAGAAACAGGAGCGCGGCCGGATAAACACCGTGCGGCAGGATGGAACGATAGCCTTCGGAAAGCGCCCGGCCAATCAAACGATCACGCACAAAGCGGCCGTTGACGAACAGGTATTGTGCGTCGCGCGAAGTGCGCCGGTCGCGCGGCGCGGAAACGTAACCACGCACACGCACTACCTGATCATGTTCACCGTCAACCGGCAGCAGATTCTCCAGAAACTGCTCGCCGAAGATTTGATAGGCGCGCTCGCGCAGGTCTTTGGCCGCTGGGGCGCGCAAAATCTCGCGACCGTTGTTGGTGAGCGTGAAAGTGATCTCCGGATGGGCCAGTGCGTAATGAGTCAGCAGATTGGTGAGATGAAAACTCTCGGTCGCCTCAGAGCGCAAAAACTTGCGCCGCGCCGGTACGTTGAAAAACAGGTCTCGGACGACCACCGTAGAGCCACGCGGATGCGCCGCGTCTTTCACATCGCGCATGCGCCCGCCTTCGATCACGACGCGCGTGCCGGCCGCAGCGTCTTCGGTGCGGCTGAGGAGTTCAACTCGCGCGACCGAAGCGATCGAAGCGAGCGCTTCGCCCCGAAATCCGAGCGTTCCAATTGCTGCCAGATCCTCGGTCTTACTGATCTTTGAAGTAGCGTGGCGTTCGAAGGCCAGCAGGCAATCGTCGCGAATCATCCCTTCGCCGTCGTCGGATACTTTTAAGAGCCGCCGGCCGCCGGCTTCGAAATCGACAGCGATGCGAGTGGCGCCCGCATCAATCGCATTCTCGACCAGTTCCTTGGCTACCGATGCCGGACGCTCGACAACTTCACCGGCGGCTATCTGATTGGCGATGTGATCGGAAAGGACGCGGATCTTAGACATGATCTGTGGAGGGGCGAATCATGAAGCGAGGCTCAACATCTCGTTCAGCATCGCTCTTAAGTTCGGACACCTGTTATAGGCGGTGATCGGATCGAGCCTATCAAACAGCTCCTTGCCATGAGTTATCTTCTTATAGGTTTGTTTCAGTCTTTGCTGATAGGGTTCCGAAAGCAGTTTTGAGGGTGGCCTCTGAAAGTTGACGCTTTCAGGCTCTGCTACTCTTCCTGGAAAAGAACTCCGTACCGCGCCCGGGAACAACTCCGGTTGTGATAGTAACCAAGCTTCAACCTCATGAACTGAAAAGAACTGCCGGAACTTGCGATGCCCAACTTCACTTTCAAAGTAGTCTTTCGCCCAGACGCATCGTTCCTGAGCGTTGTTCAAATGGGCCGGATAGAACGTCGGTCCGTAAAGGTCCAGCAGTCCGATTACGGCGACAATGTTATTCTGTTCAGGGCCATTAAGGTACAAAAGCGCTTTCTTCTTTACGCCTTTCCTGAACTCATTCCAGCCTTCAAATCTAACGGCTTGGATACCAACCGGACTTTCAAGCTTTTCGTCGAGCCATCGCTTAAGAAAGGCCGGTAATGCTCTCGCCTCGGTGTGCCCTTCGACAAGGAGGATGAACTTCACGCCATCGCCTCCAGCTCGCCAGACTTGAAAAGTGCGCCCAAAGTATATTCTTTGAGCCAGTAATCCAAATCGGCACCACTCAATACCTCTAACGTAGTTTCACCGTCATTCCATTTCGCCACCGTGGTTGTAGGCACGGTATCACCGAAAGCGTCGAGGAATTGAGGTGAATGTGTGGTTATGATGACTTGGGAGCGCTTTGATGCGTCGATCGCATACTCAGCGATAATTGGTAACATCGAGGGATGAAGACCCGTTTCCGGTTCGTCAATCGCGATTATGGGTGCCGGTGCTGGACTTGCCAGAATCGCCAATAGGAGAAGGAAGCGAAGGGTACCATCCGAAAGGTCGGCTGCAGATGAATCTCGGCGCAGACTTTTCCAGCGAATTCTTAGCTGGATTCGCTGGTCGGCAGGATCTGGCGCAAATACCAGTTCTTCAAAGTCGTCACCAAACGCGGCCCGCATTGCTGTATGGATATTTGTCTTGAAGTCCCTATCGCCGGTATACAGAGTGTGAAGCACTGAGCCCAGATTTTGGCCATCCGAATCAACCGTCTTCTCAGCACGAGCTACAACAGGTTTTCGAATGTCGGCATCTCGATTTACGTGTAAGTCATGATAGACGGTAATAGAAGCCAGTTGTTTTTGGAACGGAGGTATGAGCCGATTGTTGGTAAATGGTCCCGCTGCAAGGGAAAGCAAAGTTTCCTCCGGTGACACAGACTCCGGTGATGCAACAAACGTGTGTTCAGATTGGTTGAATACGACCGCTGATCGCTCAGTCCGCTCTAGAAATTTAAATGGGTTAGGCTTTTCGCCGGTTAACACTCTGAAGTAGTTCGCCAATAACTCGTATTGGATCAGATAGGTGCTGCCAGAGCCCAGTCGGGCCAAGCTTAACTGATAATGTTCTGGCGCTCCCGCGCCTTGCGCCCGCCGAAGAGCCATATCGAACAGGCTGCCTTCCTCTACTGGCGACGTCTTGACGGTGAACGTGATTTCTTGGGCTTGCCCATCCCAAGCAATAGGCTCCATGCCACCAAGCGATTGAACGTAACGCCCAAGTTTCCCCTGAGCAGCAACCGACACTAATTCGAGGAAACGCAGTAGGTTTGACTTGCCAGTACCGTTCGGACCAATGACAACATTTAAATCGCCAGGTTTCCAACTCACCCTTTTCAGCGAGCGAAAACCTTCAACGTCAAGTTGTAGAATTTTCATCGCTTGCTCCTCCCACGTTTTGTGCGGTGCAGTCGCCCCGACGTGGGGACTATCCACACGCTCACAGATACACTATCTGATGTTCCTCAGATTCGAGATTGATGGCGTTGAAGATCCAGTCAACCACATAGCGGCCGTGGCGCGCGAGCAGAGAGGTGATGTTGATGTGTCGCTCCTGCAAAGCTTTTTCCGGATATAGTTGATCAAAGGCTCGCTGCAGTTGCCGGTGTGCGGCTTCGTCCCGGGCCATCTGCGCGCGGTGAAAGCGCGTCCGCAAACCTTCGAGCTGATAGTTGATCTTGCGCCGGCCGGTCTCCAGCGCATCCACCAGGGTCGGATCAATCCCGCTCAATTGAGCTTTCAATTCATCCAGCTCGCGGTTGACGGTCTCTTCTGATTTTCCAAACGCTTTCGCGGTGTCGGCGCCCAGATGTTCTTCAACAACACGCTTCAGGACATTCTCCAAACCGGAAAACAGATCCACCGGGTTCAGCCCGTAACGTTCCAGCACCCGGCCGGTGTGCCGCTCGATCATGGTCAAGCTCGAACGCGGCAGGATCGGCGTGACCGGGCGACCCAACACTCGATAAACTTCCGAAGTCTGCGCAAAATAGGCGATCTCCGCTGAGCCTCCGAGATAGGCCACAGTCGGCAACAGGTAATCCTGGACCACTGCGCGCAGAGTCACGTTGGGGCTGAAGCTCTCAGGCGCGCGGAAGGCGAGTTGGGCCAACTCGTCAGTGGAGTACTCGTCTCCGCTAACCTTTGTTCGGTACTTGCCATTCTCAAGGCGGGTGAGCGCGTGGCGGGCGCCGTCGGCGTCATGCAGAAAGAGAGGAAAGGAGTTTGCGGAAGCGGCAACCTGCGCGTGATAGCCGGCTGCTTCGAGTTCGTGGCTGCGCGCCTCAATGGCTAGCGCGATTTCGGGAGCACGTCTGGCGGCGTCCGCGTACAATGGCGCTGCCAACTGCTTCAGTCGCGCATCAAGTGGATCAAGAAACACCAGACCATAGCGGCCCAGCAAGGCCGTCATCATCCGCGCGAAGGCGTCGCCAAACGCCCGGCCGGGCTGCCAGGCCGCGGTCAATAATTCTTTGAGGTCAGGAATGAACTCTGAATTCGGCAACTGGTCCAACGCCCGCTGAATTACTCCGGAGATCGATTCGTCGAGCACCACCTTGCCTACTGGTTGTCCCTCTTTGTGGAGATCGGTTGCGACGTCCACGCCGGCGAGCTGGCATTCGCGACTGATGAACTCGGCTTTGGCGACTTCGACAAAGTCGTGATCCTCGGTGGCGATCCAGAAGACTGGCACTGCTTTCGTATGGCGTTGTGTCAGACAGCCGGCGAGTTTTACCGCAGCGATCGCTTTGTAGATCGTGTAGAGCGGTCCGGTGAACAGTCCGGCCTGTTGCCCCGAAACTACCGCCAGACAATCCGCTGCGCGCAGACGCTCAATGTTCGCGAGTGTCTCTTCGCCCGCGCCCCACGCAGTGTTCATCGCTTTCAGCGCGTCGCAGAGGGCTACACGATCTGTTTGGTGAGCGCCCAAGACCTCGGTCGCGCGCACGGGAAGCTCATGATGAAAGCGAACGGCCGAAGGATAGAACTGACGGAGCGTGAGAGGATCGCGCAGGTAATCGAGAAACAGACGTGTTTGATGTGGGATGCGCTCGAACGAAAGTGTCTCGACGCGCAAGCCGGCTTCTTCGGGTGTGCTGTAACAAGCAGTTTCCGCCGTGCTCAATTTGGTGATCGCTCCTGGCTGACCATTTTACGCACGAGTGGCTGCTTGCACCAGCAGAGGCAAAGCGAAATTGCAAAGAGCGAAGCGATTGCTGTTCCTGGCTCTTGCCCTTAGCTCTTAGCGCTTTGCTCTTTGCCCTTACGCCGCTTCCACCGAATACCCTGCCAGCGCCGAGTGCGCATCCTCAAGCACCAGGGCGATCTCGCGACGCGCCTCTTCGCCGGGGCTGCGCAGTGGCGCGCGTACCGCGCCGCCAACGTATCCTGCCATATCAAGCGCGGCTTTTAAGCCACCGATACCGTACTTGGTAGTCACAGCGTGGGCGAGTGGCGTGAGCTTTTCCTGCAAAAACGCAGCGCGTTCGTGCTCGCCGGATCTGAAGGCGCGAAAGATCTCGACACAAAGTTGCGGCGCAACGCAGCCAACGGCGAGGACTGCTCCATCCCCACCGGCGCGCAGCGCCTCATAAAGCACCGTGCCGTTTCCCGTCAAGACGGCGAAGTCATCTCGCCGGGCTGAGTCAGTAACGAGGTCATGCTCGACATCCGGCCGACCCGCGGAGACTCCATGCACGAGTTCGACTGTTCGCTTCAATCCTTCAATATCCGCCGAGCTGTCTTTGACTCCGATGATGTTTGGGTGCTCGCTCAAGCGCGCCACGGTCTCAGGCTCGATCTTGATACCTGTCAGGGCCGGCATACTATAGAGAATAACCGGGACCGGCGCGGCATCAGCTACTGTGTTGTAGTGCTCAATCAACGCTGTCTGAGTAATCGCCGATCGATAGTAATGGGGTGTAATCACAAGCACTGCATCCGCGCCAGCAGCAGCCGCCTTTTGAATTTCATCAATACTCGCACGAGTGCTCTGCTGCCCCGCGCCAACAATGAACGCAGAATCCCTCGGCACCGCTTCACGCGCACATTCTATCAGCCGGAGATACTCGCGCTCGTTAAGATGCACGCGCTCGCCGGTCGAGCCGAGCGCGACGTAACCCGCCAAGCCCCTCTGGTTCCACTTCTGAAGATTCAAACAAAGACCGAGCGTGTCTACCTCAGTCTCTTCGTCAAATGGAGTCGTAAAGGGAAGGAGAACTCCGTGCAGATCCTTTGTTGAGAACTTAACCGCAGGAGGGTGTTGTTCAGTTGTCTCGTCTCGCCTCAAGGTAAGGCATTATAACGAGCCATTCGGAGACCGTCCAATGAACTAGAGAAGGCGGTATCAGCATCCGGAACACCAACGACAGGAACACAACGCATGTTGAACCCGTGGGCCGACGGCTCAAGACTGAAACGAACCGCGTTTATCGGAAGCGAGCCCGTCGGCAACAGCCTGTCTAATTCGATTTGCTCGGTTGTTGGAATCGGTCATGCTTGTGTTATTCCGGCGCTCGATATAGACATTCAACAGGCTGTCCTCGTCCTGATCCGTCCAGGTCGTAGGATCATTTTTCCCAGTCGAGGTAATGAATTGATTTACCGCCGTGGCGAGCGTCCCGGGAACGTGACCTGGCCGATTCACATGTTCGTCAAGGATCAAGGCCATACCGAATTCTGAACTCACAAAGTCAGCAATGAACCGATTAAGGATCTTGTGGTTGGCGTCGCGATAAAACAGATCGATGCGGCTCGCCGCATATTCGACTTCCACCTGCCGCATCGTATTGTCGTGTCCGGCCTGAAAGAAGCGAAACGCCATTTCCAACGTACGCAGTTTGCTTTGTTTGTCGGCCGCGCTCTTAACTGGCGTTCCGTTCAACGAGAAGAATCCAGTCGGCGGTTGACCTGGCGGGCTGTTCACAGAGGCGATATCGATTCCGAACTGACCCAGGATCTGATTGAAAATGTTCGCATCTTTTTGCTTGAGCTGGTTAACCATCGCCGGCAATTCTCCGGCGCCGTTATCGGCTCCCACGGTCCACTGAAAACAACCGAAAGTAAGAAAGGCGTTGTCGTACGTATTGATCGCCTCCAACTTTCCCTCATTTGCAGAGACCGCAGCCATCACGCGCAGACGCGACGGCGAGAGATTGCCAAAAGCGTTCTGGTTAGCGCCAACGAAGTCGGCGATTGATGTCGTGCCGTTGTTGAAAATTCCGAGCTTGAATTTCCGTCCGAAAACGGTACCGTCTGGCGCTACCGCGTTGTTGCCTTCGAAATGAAAATTACTTCCTGCCATTGCGTTTCCTCCCGATGGCGTCCTCCGGCCACGACCCGCTGGAATGAATTAAGCAACCTTCAGAAACCGTCGACATCCTTTTATTCTTGGGTGGCACCTGGCGAACGACGAATTGGGGGTTGGTCCAGGGATGTTCTAAGTCATTGATGATTGCGCCAGCGATCGCCCTTGCAATTTCGCTGCGCACCGCCGCCGCATTCGCACCAGTATTCAACAAGACATCGATCGCCGGCACATCCAAAAACTCGACTTCAAGCAAGCACGCCCGACAATGGCCTCCAGAAGTATTGCCAAGGCTGTCGTCTCGCAAGACGCCAAATTTTTCTTCTTTAACTCCTCTGTCATTAGTGCCAGGGTCGCGAGCTTTGATCGCGTGGAGCACAGCGTTCTGAATATTAGTAGCGAAACGCCTGTCATCACTGAGATTGACATTGTCTTACGCCCGGCGGACATAGGTTTCAATCCCTCTTGTCACTCCGTTGAAGGCATTGAGGTGGATACTCACGAATCGATCCGCGTGATTAGTTCGCGCAACGTGAACTCTGTCCGCCAAGCTGAGATTCACATCAGTGGTTCTCGTCATGAAGATGGTAATCGTGTGACCGCCTGCGGCCGCCGCGCTTTACAACTCGGACTTGACCAAATTTGCCTGAATCGAGGTCAGATCCTTCTCTTTGACTCCGCTTGGACTGACCGCATGATTGCCGTCAGAACCAGCAATCGACCCAGTACCACCATGTCCGGGATCAATTACAACAATTCCAGTCGCCATTGTTCACTACCTCCAGTCCATAAGATGATGTTTCGCAACTCTGCTCCAAGGATGCGGCGACCCAGCAAATGCTAAAATGGTTTGAGTTTCGAGAACAAAGTATCCCAATTAAAGGTGAAGCCAAAGTTTCCCCTCACTACCTTTTCCTTCACCAGTTCAGTCCGGTTCGCAACAGTCAACGAGATGGGGAATTTGATGCCCAGGCTCTTGATCGGTATGTTGAGTCCAAATTGTCCGACGGCGATATCACCCTTGGTGTTTGGCATCATCGTGCCTGCCATCATCGAGGCATTCTCCATCAAGCGTTCGTATCGTCCGCTGAACCAGAAATCAAATTGTCCGTCGCCTACTTTGAACGGTATGTCAACCTGTCCGGCAAACTGAAAATCGCGAATCCTGCCAGGCCGTGGGCTTGTGGTTGTAGCAACTGGGAGCTTGTTGAAGAAAGTGAGAGAGCCGTTGGCCGTCAAATCAACTCTCGCACCGGTTCCAGTGGCAGCTATGAAGTTAAAGTTTGATGTGTCAGGCGCACTTACTCCGCGATTATTCGTGTATTCGAGAGTAAAGATCTTGCCTTTGGCTATCGTATTGAGCAGTTCGTTCTTCTTGTTTCTAAAGCCGACGAATTGTTTGCCAAAGTCAGTGAGGGCGGCGACAGTCTGTTCAGACAAGAGCTTGACTGGCAGGAGATCGGCTTGGTCTTCAATTACCTTAGCGATCGCATTTGTTCGTTGAGTCGGATCCAGGGCAGTTGACACGGCGGCTATGCGGTCGTTGGTTTGCGAGAACCAAGCTTGCAAAGCGGGATCTGTAAACACAGGGTCGTCGCCTTTCCCCACTGAGAAACTCATAACAGCTTGAGTCGTCTGCCATATTTGCCGCGCTAATTCGATGCCTGCGGTTGCGGTAAACTTCTCCCAGTCCTTCTCATACCTCAGCAGTCGAGGATCACGCTGATTGACAAACTCTACCCTGGCCGAGAACGCCGAAAGTTGCTGCTTGTCACCGGTAAACACTCCGGGCTGGTTTCCGCGGCTGGTGTCAAAGGTGAATCCCAACGAGGTCTTCCCCAGGAATTTTAGAAACTTGTCGTTCTCGTTTTGTCGGTAGCCGGTGATAAATCCTTTCTTAGCGAAGACGTTAAGCACGCCTGCCGGGTTAACCCGAAAAGTTATGGTGGTGTCGCTTTGCGATTGGGTAGCCGCACCGTTTTCAACGGCGAAGCCCAGAAGATAAGGAACTCCACCTTTAGAAACGAGAGAGGTCGTTCCGGAGCTGCTCGATCCCGCGCCTACTTGCTGATCGATGCGTCGTTCCTGAGCTTCGTTAATGAAAGAAATGAACGATTCATTGCCGGTGGTTTTTAGCAGCTTCGCGAGCAGAATCAGGAAGACCTGTCTCGAGTCCTGCGCGAGGAATATCTTTTTAGCGACTCTGTTGTTATCGTCGTTGACGTTCCCCGCCAGGGTGCAGAGAACTCTATCATACTCAGTAGGTGCAGTTGCGCCGGTAGCGGCCAATTTTCCGTCAGCCGTGCAAGTCGCTGCCGGGAGTTTGTTTTCTGCGACCTCCTTGGGTGCGGCTGCGCTTTTTAGTTCTTCCGGAGTAATTGTACTAGCCGCTGCGAGAATAGCCTGCTTCCGTGCAATTTTCTCGGGGTCAGGCGGAACAGCAGCGGTTACTGGTGCAGTAGTTGTGGTCGGAGGTGTTGCTATAGGCGCAGGGGTGGGGGGCAAACCCGCGGCTTGGCCCAAATCTCGATCAAGACCTCGTAACTCGATATTGACGTCTCCCAGCTCCCGTTCAAGTTCCTTCGCGTACGACAATACCTCGGGCAACGCGTCCGGCGTCCGAAGATTTTGGATTCTGAGCTTCAGTCCACCTCGCTTTTCAAGCAGCAAATCTCGCAATTGAATGCGAAGGCTTTGGAGAGTCTGCCGATGGCCGCTTTCTTCCGCAGCTCCGACAGGCGGGGTATTGCCAATCATTCGCTCAATGTTGGCCCGTAGTGTCCTGATCTTGGCCTCGTCGGAAGTAGGCGTCTGGCCCTGCGCCAGCGCAGTGAGGGAAAGCAGCAGAGTGACGGTGAGACACTTCGTCATCAAAGGGATTTTCATTTCGAGTCCTTTCCGTTTGCGCTATTCAGCGAAGAATGAGAAATCTAAAGTGTTTCCATCAGGGAAATCATCGTAGGTATGCGAACACTCATTCTTATGCTGGGAATCCTTAACGCAGTTTGAAACGTTCTCGACTGTCACCTTGTAAGTTCCCTCAGCATTGTATTCGAGGTTCAACTGCAAGATGGTCTGCCCACCAACCGCGTTCTTTAGATTGAATGTTAGCTTTTCGCCCTCCGGTAAGACTGTTGGACCCACACCGTCGAGAACATACGTAACACTGTGATTCGTGTCCGTGGCTTCGACCCTGATGCTAACCGGTTCGGAAGGTGCTCCGCCATAGCTCAGGGTGTCGTGATTGATTTCCCTCATCTTTGTCTCCTTTTGGTCGACTCGTTGCCATCTGTTGAAGTCTTTTTTTCATAAGATCACTTCCCCCTACGAGAGTTGCGCTAAGGGGCCCATCTCCTCAGTGGCCCGTCGGTGGAAACGTTTCTCACTTGCGTTGACTCGGTTACGCTCATTCGCTGGGAAGCAGGAACATTCCCGTCTAGGTCAGCCTTTCGAGGGCTCATCAGGACTCTTCTCGCGTGGCTTGACGGTAGAACGAACCACGATGAGTTTGTTGAGCATATCGAACCAGAATGGCGCGCCGAGAGAGATAGCCAGAGCCGTCAATAGCCAACCCAACCAGTGCCAATAGATTTGGTCCCACCAGCCACCGGGATGTTTCCAATGCCAGCCGGGCCATTGGCGCTGGATGTCGTCTTTCGAATCCCAACCTATTGGCAAACCGAGCGACTGAATCCTGGAGAGACTCTTTTCGTATTTACATTCAGCAGAGTCTTTGTCTTTGGCACAGGCTGCTTGCTCCGGCGATGCCGGCCCCTTCGCAGTGGCTGCCGAGGGAGACGCAGGTGTCGACGGCGATGCCGCGACCGAGGGTGACGGAGCCGGCGAGACTGCAGACGCCGGCGAGGCCTTCGCAGCAGTTGTCGATGGGGTCGCGGACGCCGACGGCGACTCCTTCGCTACCGATGGCGGGACCGGCGACACTGAAGCCGATGGCCCTGCTACTGAACCGGACGGAGCGGAGGATCCAGCATCAGTTTTGGTGTTTGTTGAGCCTGTCGCAGGCTTCTCAGGCGCGGGTGATGGAGATGCATTCTGTTTGGCATAGTCCTGAGCCGCAGCCACAAGGGAATCCCGTAGCGCCTTGTCGGTTGACAGGCGCTTGGCGATGGAGACCGAGTCTGCGTTAACGGCAATGGCTACAAACAAACCAATCACCAGAATAAATACTTGTGAGCGCCGCTTGTACCATCCAGAAACGCGGTCCATAGAATTGTTGTACCAGGCCTCGATATTTTCGCGAGCTTTAGCTACATCGTTTCCGGCGGCATCGATCAGGGCAATAAGCGCCTTCTGGGCATTCGGATTACCAGCAATCAGAGGATTGGTGCCAAGGGCCGCGCGTAACGGTTGCAATGGGTTACCTGGCGCGATTGCCGCGCCGGCTGGAGGCGGCGGCGGCGTCGCGAGGGTAACTGCAAATGACACCGGCGTGGCGCCGGATGCGCCTGATGCCACGGGCGCCGCTGCGGCCAACCCGCCTGCTACAGGTGCGACCGGAGCCGTGCCAGGTAGAATCAAGTCCATCAGTCCCAAAGCGAAGTTGCGCGACGGTATATAAGCAGGGAGTCGCGTTCCTTTTATGTAGCGCCAAAATCTTGCCAGGCGACTGGATGCGGCGATCCCACTTGCTGCATAGGTACCCTTGAAGAGTCCGTTGATCAGAGCATGTTCATATAGTTGGTGTACAAGATCGCCATTAGTACCGGATGCACTGTTCGTCGTTAGCAATTCCCGTATCCCACGCTCGAGATCGGTAGCACGCTTCTTAAGCCATAACTCAATGATTTCATTTGCGGCCGAGCACAGAAGGCTGAGCAGCAGGTACACAAAGACCATCCCTATGGCCACATCGAGAATTGCAGAATTGAACATTTTAGAGATCCTCCTATCGTCGGCGCGGTCTAACAACACTAGTGATTGCTCTGAACCTGAGAATCAAAGTTTTCAAAAAGTGTAACGGAGCGGAGTTGAAGGCCTTTTTTGGGAACCTCAATCAGCGGCGACAACCCAACAGGAAGCGAGTCTAGAAGCGCCAAACTGATTTAGAGGAAGAGCGCGTTTTACTGCGCGCTCTGATTAAGATGATCGAGGACACGCGCCTTATACTCCGCTGCCAGAATGCTGTCAACATTTATCTTCGCTTGTGTTTTTGCGACCGCGTGGTGCAAAAGTCCTAACCGCCCCGCATGACTAAATCGTTGGCCCCCTTTAGGCCACTTGGTGAGGATGGCCGCAGGGGTGAGTAACGTTAATAAATGAAAAACTCAAAACTCGGAATCTTTCTGCTGTCCAATTCTTATGATGCGCAGTGGCAAAACGTTTCATCGGGGCGAAACGAAATGCATTTGGCGCAGGTGTCTCCAGCGTCACGCAAAAGGCGCGCAGCCGAGCGAGTTGGGAATCTCCCATCGACTCCAGAGTCATGATTTTAGCGGACTGTGGCGACACCACTGGGGCGCGGGAACGAAATGTTTAGGCGTCTGATCGCATAAGAATCAGACGCTGTTCTGTGAAGATCTCTGTGTTGAAGAGGAACCCTCTCAGAGACTTCCTCGGAACGTGTTTTGAGTGCCTGAGTGACAAACGTTGGAAGCTGAAAAGTGCTTTTGTTTATAGTCAGAAATGTCGCGCGATCCACCGGGTAAATCAAAAACCCCAAAAATCAATTGACAATCACAAGAGACCGAACTATCGTGCCACCGTCCTGAGCTGCAAGAATTCTCGCATCCGAATTTCTGGCAAAACCTCCAGAGATTAAACGTAGTAGTGACCTCGCGTTCCGACCCTGGGATATTTACCCGCTACGCTTCTATTTATGGATCCGGAAATGAAATGTCGTCTTTTCGCATAATAGGCACCACCGGCCTAAAAAATCACAAGGAGAATCTGAGATGACCCCGACCGCCTTAAAAACCATTCTCGTCTTAATCGTTATTGCGCTGGCGAGCCTTACCATAACTGCGCAGGAGAGCGAAACTCAGAACTCAGATATTCTTCGGCAAAAGATCGAATTGCTCGAAAAGGTGGACATAAAATCGAAGAGCGCAACCGTACAAGAGGTTTATAGGGGTTCGCTCCTGCGCCTCTATGCACAGTACGCTGCGGCGCTGGCGCTGGACATAGCGGACCTGAAGAAAATCCAGACAGCTACCGAAGGCAACAACCCAAGCCCTAAGAGTGAGGTCGCCACGCAGATTCAACGACTGTCGCTGGAGAAAGGTGTAACCGAGGAAAAGATAAAGACACTGAATGAGAGCGGAGTAGCAGCTGCGCCGAGCAATACGGGAACAAACGGAACTGACGCTAAGCCCGGTGGCAACGGGGTAACGGTAAGTGTACCGCGCAATGACGCAGCTCCCGCTCAACCCAGCACCGCCAGCAAGTCTGCGTTTATGAAGGCCTCGACTGTGCCGTTGTCCGAAGTGGGTACCACTACACCCAAGGCCCCGGAGGATGCCACAAAGATAACTCTTTGCGGACAAATAAGGCCGGCTTCCATTACTCAAGTCTTTACTTTTATTGGCAGCGTTTCCCCTGGGGTTCTACCCAAGACTCAAGTTCTGTTGGCTCCCACTGGTGCAGCTCATGACACAAATCCGGTTCAGAACAGTCGGCTCGGAGTAGACCCTGGTACTGGCCAGGAGTTGGATATACCTTGCGTCCCTAAACGCGAATTGTCCGACGGCTCACAAAAGGACGCGGTCGTCAAAGTATTGCAAACCCTTTTGACAGAGGTTAAGGACAACCCTGACGCTAAGAAGGCCCTAAGTGGCTACGGTGCTCTTTCGACGCGGACGATCCAAAGACAAATTGAATTGCTGCAAGGCTACATAGGCAACGTCAAAGTTACTATTGAAGGCGGTACAAACCCTCTAACACCGCTAACCGACAAGGATGGAAATTTCACAATCTCGGTTGAGCCTAACAAGACATACACCATCTCAACTGAGGCGGACAGTGGTCAAAGCAGAAGGGAGATTTCTGTTGGTGACAAGAGTGTGAGAGTAAACCTTCCGATCGAGGATCGTCCCGTCAGTCTGCTGACACGCGCCATCGTCGGCTATGAGCAAGCCGGAGCGGCCGCCGCCAAAAGTAACCAAAACTATTTCTTCGATCTTTTCGTCAGCAAGTCATTTCCGTTCAAACAAAAAATCGATCCCGACTTCGGCGAACGTTTGCGCACCTGGGTTGATTTTCGGTTTGGAAGCGTACCGCAAACCGGAGATGTCACTATCGGTGATTTAGCAACCGGTACTGGCTTTGCTACCCAGGTCAAAGCCCTTAAAGTGAAAGACGTTGCTCGGGTGCTCGAGTTCATGGGAGGCCTTGAATACCGATTGACCGGAAACGCCGGCTTGCTGCCAAGCTTCGATCGACTGACGAAACAGAAATTCTCATTGTCACTGATTGGTGGCGGCGGCTTCACTACTCCGACCAATCCTTTGGACTCGATCTCAGTTTTCAAGGTGACGCCCGGCGCCCCCGGTCTTCCGCCTTCCTCAGTGGGGAAGGACTTTGTGGCCTTTGTCCAGTCCGACCGGGACAAATTCTTTCGTCAATACTATCTGGGCTTAAGGATGCAGAGCTTCTACTTCAATCTCTTCAACATGCCTATGCAGCGCTTCCCGTCCCAACTGGACATCGCCATCGGACAAAATGAGTTCGTAACTCGCGGAAAGTTGAAAGGCCCGGTGGTCAGGATAGACGGGTTCTTTCCTTTGCCTTATGACGGCCTGAAATTCATCAATATCATCGGCACAGCAATGTTACGTCCGGGTCATACGGTCACCGGGTTCCCGCTCGTGCTGCAACCCGCGCCGGATGGCACAGTGGTTCCTGCCGCGAATGTCGACTTGATCCAGTTACCGCAGCCGAGTCGAGATTACTACCGAGTTGGTTTCGGTATCGATCTGATGTCGCTCATTCAAAAGCTCAATCAGCACTAGATTCCTGATGTCGCTGAGTAGAGTTTTGGATAGGAACACTCCTTTCGATTGATCGCGCAACGAAGCTTGATCTTCGCCCAAACCACTATGTCGCCGACGATCGGTGACATTCTGGACTTACTCGATACTTCCCTGCAGCAGCGATGAAGCCGGCGGTCGCGCATCACATACGAGCGCCGGGATAAGCGCGCGACCAGAGCACAGACTAAGGGAAGTACTCCTGAACCTAGGCGGTGATTGAAAGGACCAACCCCAATGCCAAAGTCGCCCCTTCACCTCTACCACGTGCTCGAAGACGAGTATGAAAGGCTACACGGCGAGCCTGCTAGCTCTGAGAAGAAGTCATTCGAATCTCAAGAGAAACGACTCAGGCAGATCATCAAGGAGATTCACCACAGCCAACACTCAGCGATTTGTCTTTCCGGCGGCGGCATCCGGAGCGCTACGTTTGGACTGGGAGTCATCCAGGGCCTGGCGCACCATAATTTGCTCGACAAGTTTTCGTACCTCTCAACAGTATCCGGCGGCGGTTACGTTGGCGGCTGGCTGTCGGCATGGATCCATCGGCATCCCAAGGGAGTAGAAGGCGTCGCGGATGAGCTGCCCAGTGAGGATCCCGCGTTGCTGCTCAGACCAGAGCCGGAACCAATCACTCACCTGCGCAGTTACAGCAACTATCTCACGCCGCAACTGGGGATCTTATCTCCGGATACATGGACACTGGCCGCCATCGTCGGACGGAATCTGATTCTCAACTGGCTCGTCTTAGTTCCTCTAATCGTCGCGGTTTTGGGCTTGCCCAGACTGTTTGTATCGGTCGCACAATTGACAGTCCCAGACAGCGTCAGGTGGGCTGCGCTGGTCGTGGCTTTTGTCCTGGGCACCTGGATGATCGCTTACGTTGGCCTCAACCGACCAAGCATCGCCAAGAAGCATTGCGATAAGTTGCATTTCTTGAAGTTCTGCCTGGCGCCTCTGCTTATTTCAGCAACTCTGCTGGCGTTGTATTGGGCCTGGATCAACCAGGGCAACGATCCGGATCGATGGGAGAGTTTTATCATCAGATCACATCTGATACTCGCGCTGGTGCTCTTCGGCGTGGCGATGCATCTGGCGGCGTGGGTAGTTTATTCGCTGCGACTGAGACGCTTCACAAAAAAAGAGACCTGGTGGGAGCTGCTGGCGCTTTTGGTTAACGGCTCGGTTGGAGGTTTGCTGCTCTGGCTGGTCGTCACTAAGGTGTTTCCCGATCCAACCTCTCAACAAGCTCAAGCTGCGCTCGCCGGATTTCACATTCCGACGCTGCTTACTTATAGCGCGGTGGCCGTTCCCTTCTATCTGGTACTGGTCCTTTTGGCGCTCACGCTCTTTGCCGGAGTCTCCAGCCGCTGGACAGAAGACGAAGATCGCGAATGGTGGGCCCGCTTCGGAGGCTGGGCCTTGATTGTGATCGGCGCCTGGGCCCTGGTCAGTTCATTGGTCCTGCTTGGTCCCGGAATCTTTGCGGGATTGGCCAGATACATCGCGTCCGCCGGCGGCGTCATCGGAGTGATCACCGCGCTGGCTGGCCGCAGCGCCAAAGCCCCAGCTAAAGAGAAGGCTAATGGAGGTGCACTGTCCGCGATCATCGGCTACCTGCTTCCATTGGGAGCGTTCATCTTTGCGGCAGTCCTGATCGTCTCTCTGTCCATCGGCACAAATTGGTTACTCGGCAAGTCCCCGTTGAAAACTCACTGGCCCAGCGAGCGCCTGATTTTTGCCTCGTCCTGGGAGCTTCTAATTCTGATTGCACTGATGGCGGGACTCGGCGTGTTGATGGCCCGCCTGGTCAACACAAACAAGTTTTCTTATCACGCGATGTACCGAAATCGCTTGATCCGCGCGTATCTGGGCGCGTCGCGAAGTAACCGCGATCGCAGCGCCAACACATTCACCGGTTTTGATCCGGACGACAATCTGCCGATGCATGAGCTGCGGCCAGAGCTGCTGCATTCCAGCAGTTTCAAAGAGTTCGACAAGCTGGTCGCCAAGCTTGCGGACGCACAGGATCTGCGTAAAAAAGGCGAAGGTAAAGATCTACCGTCCGCTTACCTCGTGTCGGAACTCTTAGCCCCTGACACGCAGACACTCCTTGACACCTACAAGGTGCAAGGCGGGCGCGACCAGACGCGCCGGTTGCTCAAACGTGCGTTGATTGCGGACCTGAACAAAGCCCTGCTAAAAACCGCGCCCATTTTTCCGCCCGAGATTGTTCAACCTCAGCAGCCAAGAGACACACTCCCCACAGGCGACGGGCTCGTGCGGCATAATCGCCGGCTCCTCGATAAGGTATACAGCGAGGAAATTCTCCCCCTGCCAAAGCCGCCACATCCTCCGCTGCATGTAGTAAACATGACCCTCAATCTGGTGGGCGGCGATCGTCTGGCCTGGCAGCAGCGCAAGGCGGAATCTTTCACAGTTTCTCCTTTGCACTGCGGGAGTTTCCAGGTTCCCGATGTTGAAGAGACCACGAACCCGGCTTACGGTTCATATCGAATGGCGTCGGATTATGGAGGCAAGGATGTTGGCGGCATCACGCTGGGAACAGCGGTGGCTATTTCGGGAGCCGCAGTCAGTCCTAACATGGGCTACTATTCTTCGCCCATCGTCACGTTTCTGATGACCCTCTTCAACGTGCGGCTCGGATGGTGGCTGGGTAATCCTGGTCCAACCGGAGAAAAATACTACGAGGCGGCTTATCCAAGGTCGGCAGTCACTCCGATTATCGCGGAGGCGCTTGGTTTGACCAATGACAAGAGCAAGTACATCTACCTGTCCGACGGCGGCCACTTCGAGAATCTTGGCCTCTATGAAATGGTTTTGCGCCGCTGTGCGTTGATCGTCGTCAGCGATGGTAGCGCCGATCCTGAGTTTCAATTTGACGGTCTGGGAAACGCCGTGCAGAAGATTCGCGCGGATTTTGGGATCCCGATCGACTTTCAGCCGATGGGGATTTTTCCACGTAAAGATAAGCCGAAGCAAGGAGCCTATTGTGCCATCGGGACGGTTCGTTATTCATCGGTCGATGTCTGGGATAGCGTCGATAAAGACGGCAATCCCGTGCTCGATGAGAAGGGCAAGCCGGTGAAGGAGCAGGCAAAGGATGGCACGATCATTTACATCAAGCCCGTCTTCTACGGTAACGAGCCGCGCGACATTTATCACTACGCCATGACGCATGAAACATTCCCGCATGAGAGCACCGGCGATCAATGGTTCAGCGAAGCGCAGTTTGAAAGTTACCGCAAGCTAGGCTCCTACATGGTCGACACGATCTGTAAGGGTCTGTCGAAACCCGGCAGCTCATGCGCGCTCAACGATCCCGAGTTGGCTGCGTTTCTGGGGCAGGCTCAGGACCGTGCGAACTGGCCCACGAGGAAAAAAAACAAAGCTCACAACCATGAATAAGAGCGTGAAGTATTTCGCTGCCAGGTGAGTGAAAGGACGGATTAACTCGTGTCTAACCAGCCGCTGAATCGGTTTGACCTATGCTCCGACTGACTTCCAGGCAGTCGTCAACTTTGGAGGTGCATTAAACATGAACGAACCTAACGCCCCTGATGCGGTCGTAGCGAGCCCCGACAATGGAACGCTGCCAGGCAGCACTGATCTTCAAGATGATCCTGTCTCGCGGCGTATTCTACTCTGCGAAGTCCTGGTTGAGGAGTACGAGAGTCTTGAGGTCGATCAGTTTGAAATCCAGGAGCTTGCCAAGATCAGGACAGAGATCGATGACTGGCGAAAGAAGAAAAAACCGGAAGAGGAAAAAGAATTCAACGGAGACATGACGTTGCGTGTTTACCGGTTGATGGCGAAAGCACAACAAAATAGAGCCCACTCCACAGTCAAGCAGAAGGCGGAAGATTACGAGCGAGACTATCGAGGCAAAGATAAAAATATCGAAGCTACTGACCTCCGGAAGATCGTCGACCGCGCCGTAGTAGCCGACACCTATGGGCATCTTGAGGACCTGCGCTCGCAATATCTCGAGGATCACGCAGATGTTGAAGACGAGACAGAGCGCGAGCAACTGGTGAGAGAGGCGATTTTTGAACAGATTCGTAAAGAAGCACTGAGAAAAGAGCACGACCCAGCGAAGGGCACTGGGAGCGGCAAAGTGAAGGACGCGGCCGGCATGACCACCGAAATGGTCGAGAAGGTTGTCGCTCAAACCCAACGCTCGGCTTTGTGTTTGTCCGGCGGCGGCATTCGCAGCGCAACTTTCAATCTCGGAGTTTTGCAGGGACTGGCTCGCCACCATTTGCTCGAGGAGTTCGACTATCTTTCAACTGTCTCCGGCGGTGGTTTTATTGGTGGATGGCTCTCGGCCTGGATTTGCCGCGCCGGCCTCGGCAATGTCATGGACGAGCTGCGCAAGCCGCCGCAGTCACCTCTTGTGCCCGATCCAAAGCCAATCGAACACCTGCGGATTTACAGTAACTACCTGAGTCCACAGCCCGGGCTGCTGAGCGCCGATACCTGGACGTTGGTGGCTACTTTCTTACGTAACCTGGTCCTGAATTGGCTGGTGTTTGTGCCAGTGTTGGCCATCCTTTTGATGTTTCCCCGCATGTGGACCGCCATCCTGCTTCGCAGCATCGTCTACGAGCCATACGCATGGTTTTTCTACTTCACCACCGGCGTGATCTTAGCCGTGTGGGCCTTCACTTATATTGCGTTGCATCTGCCCAGCGCCCGTCCTTATTCAGCGAATCCATGCGGTGAAAAGCATAAGCCCGGCCAGGGGCCCTTCATTAGAAGATTTCTCGTGTGGATGACGATCAGCGCCGCCTGTTTTGCCATCAGCTTCTGGATTCGCCCTTTGAATCGCAAGCAGTATGTGTTGGTCAGTGAGGGAATCATTGTCATCCCCTGGATTGTCGCCGTCATCAAGGTTAGCCGGCAAAAGATTAAGCGCCTGGGCTCTCGTTTCTCGAGTGTGATTGTGGCCACGGCGCTGATCGGCGTCGCTCAGTTCATCGCGGGTTATGTCCTTAATTACGCAATGGAGTGGTTTCCCATGCGGGCCGATAATCCCGGCCCGGGCAAAACCTTCGCATATGCGATTTTTGCGGTGCCGGTGATCCTGATAGTAATGAGCATCGGCGCAACGCTGATGGCCGGCTTCACTAGTCACTTCACAAAAGACGACGACCAGGAATGGTGGGCGCGCGCTGGGGCCTGGCTCGCGATCGTGATTGTTGCCTGGTGCACACTTAACCTGGTGGTCCTTTACGGGCCGTGGTTGGTTCTGAAGTTGGATTCGACATATCACCATATTAAGGACAGCGGGATTTCCAAACTACGATGGCGGGAACTGGCCAACCTTGCCGGCATGGCAGCCGGTGTAGTTTCGGGTGTCATAACGCTCGTTGGTGGTTTTAGTGCCAAGACGCCGGCCAATTCCAAAGAAGCGGAAAAGGCAGGATTTGGCGGATTATTGCTGTCCCTCTCGACCATACTGGTCGCACCTATTTTCCTCGCTTTTGTTTTTATCCTGATTTCCCTTGGCACTAACTGGCTGCTGACGAGCCGCGTCGGGCAAGTTCTCAGCTCCCTGATGGATACCGTTGGTAACTGGGCCTTAGGAGTTATCGGACAGCTCACGGGTAACAATTTTGCGTTCAAGTTTCTTAGTGATGTTCTGCCCTCGCCGGCTGATCACTTTGCGCTTCTCAGTGCGACCTCGCTTCGGTACCTGATCGTGGCCCTGGTGCTGATGGCGATATTGACGTTTGTGCTGGGCCGACTGATTAACACCAATACTTTTTCTCTGCAGTATATGTGGCGAAATCGCATCATTCGGGCATATCTCGGCGCCTCTCGGAAAGAGCGTTGCGCCGAGCCTTTCACTGGGTTTGATAGGTACGACAATCTCTATATGTCTGAACTACGGACCCAGCCCGAACATCTTGGCTATCAGGGTCCAAAGCAGCCTCGCCCGGCCAATGACAAACTAACCGGCACCAGGAGCGGCAAATTGATGCACGTTTTGAATCTGGCGCTGAACCTTGCGGGAGGAGAAAAGCTTCAATGGCAGGATCGGCGTGCAGAGTCGTTTACGGTGTCGCCACTGCACGCGGGCAGCTATTGGCTCGGTTACCGGAGGTCATTTCGTTACGGCGGTGAAGAAGGCATCACGCTCGGAGCCGCGATCGCTATTTCCGGCGCCTTTGTCAGTCCCAACATGGGTTTCATGATGAGCTCGCCGGTAGTTAGATTCCTGATGACCCTCTTCAACGTCCGGTTTGGTTGGTGGCTTGGGAATCCCGGCCCTGCGGGAGATAAAACAAATGCCGTCGAGCGCATCGTAAATACGTTGCTCAAGTCTTTCGGGGCTGCGGCAGGTCCGCCATTTCGCCTCGACTCCCCGAACCTTTCCGTCCTTCCGATAGTCTCGGAAGCCTTCGGGAACACCGACGACCAATCCCCCTATGTCTATCTTTCCGATGGCGGCCATTTTGAGAATCTGGGACTTTACGAAATGGTGCTGCGCCGCTGTCGCTTCATCGTGGTTAGCGATGCCAGCACAGATCCGGATTACTCTTTTCAATCGCTGGCGATGTCGGTTCGGCAGATACGAGTTGATTTGGGAGTGCCGATCGACATGCCCGAGCTGTCCATTGACCACCCGTCACAAACAATGAAGGGAAAGTATTGCGCGATCGGGACCATTCGCTATTCCTGCGTCGATCGCGATCGCGACAACCCAACAATGAAGGATGAAGATTTCGATGGCGTTCTCATCTACCTGAAGCCTTCGATGATCGGCGAGGAACCACGCGATGTAATTAACTATTGGCAAGGCAGTGACGGCTTCCCGCAGGAGAACATCGTCGATCAGTGGTTCACCGAAGCGCAGTTTGAAAGTTACCGGGCGTTGGGCTCGCACATGATCGACGCCATTTGTGGCAGCGATAATAATCAAATCAATTTTGCGGCCTTTGCGCGAAAGGTTCGGGAGCACAACCAACTCGACTTCCGCTCTGTCCGCGAGGAGATCAGTTACGAGTTGCTGGCAGAGCAGTCCAAAGTAACTTTGGAACAGGGTGAGTTTCGCTCCTTCAAGCGGAGGGCGCGCAAATTTGTGGAGAAACTGCTGCGCTAAGCAGAGAAGCACTGTCATGGTTCTTTGGGCCAAGTTTAAGCGGCCGCCGCGCCGTCGGCGTCAGAACTAAAGAGGAGTTGAGAAAGATGAGCTACACAGTCACCGAGCAGGAGATACGAATTGTCGGCGGGATGGCGTTTCTTTTCGCCCTTTACTCAATCTGGATGGGTCAGATGACGGCGCTGGGCCTACCGGACGGCTATCAGAATCCCGTGCTGGCGCTTGAACTGGTGAAAGACGGGGCCGACATAGACAAGATCATGGTGGCCAAAAGTGCCAGTGGTAAGAGCGCACGCGATTTCATAATCAAGAGCACACACAAAGATTTCGGCTACATCGTCGTCTACGTATTCTTCTTCATTTGTTTGAGCCTGCTGCTCACGAGAACGAACGTCTCCTGGGCTCGATGGGCCGGATGGGCGGCGGCCACCTGTGCCTTTCTGGGAGGAGTGCTGGACCTGATTGAGGATCGGGGAATGCTGGCGGCGACCAGGTTGGGCTCGGCAAAAGGGACTGACGCGTTGGCGAATAGCATTCGTTACCCTTCCCTTGGCAAGTGGACCATGCTCTACATTTTTTGCCTGCTGATGGGGCTGCTGCTGATTTCCAGACAAGATAGATTTGCGGTTCCCGCCCTCTTCTTTCTACTGGCCTGCGCACTTGGTTTGACTGGGGTGATTAGCAATCTGCTAAAACCAAAGTTCTATTGGATGTTCCCTGCCTCTATTCTGTTAATGGGGCTGGCAGTATTGTGTGTGGCGATCGCCTTCACGGTTTGGCCTCTTAAGCTCAGCGAAAAGTTCCTGCCAATTACGCCGTGATACGTTTCCCGGAACGAACCAACCTCACCGCTCAATTTCAGCTCTCCTCTGAGCCTACTCACTGGGACCGCGGGCGTCCCGCCCGCCCAGCGAGCGCGTCCGCGCGAGTAACTGGTCGCGATACTCAGGATCGAGTTGCACCGACACGGCGGGCGGGACGCCCGCGGTCCCAGTGAGCACGCCGAGAGAACTTCAAATTAGAACCCTACGCCCACCGCTTGATTGGTTGCCTCGTTTCCGGTGATGATAGGCTGGACCAACAATCGAAAAGGGATATCGATAATCTTGAGCCAATATCGCTTCATCCAATTGGACGTTTTCACGGATCGCGCATTTTGCGGCAACCCGCTCGCTGTCTTTCCGCAGGCGGAAGGGATCAGCGACGAAGACATGTTGAAGATCGCGCGCGAGATGAACCTCTCAGAAACGGTCTTTGTCCTGCCTGCGCGTGACGAGGTGACGCTGCGCCGGCTGCGCATTTTCACGCCGGCGCGTGAGCTTCCGTTCGCCGGCCATCCAGTCGTGGGCACCTGGAACGCATTGGCCCGCGAAGGTGTGGTTCCGCTTCCGCCAGACGGAAATGGTTGGATTCGGATTCAGCAGGAAGTCGGCATCGGCGTGTTGCCCGTCGACATTGAATTCAAAGACGGCCAGCCGGCCCAGGTCGTGATGACTCAGGGAAAGTTTGAGATCCTGGGCGAGGTCGACGACTTGCACGAACAATCCGATATTGCTCGTGCTTTGGGACTCGCGCGCGAGGATCTGGACGAGAGCCTGCCGATTCAAGTCATCTCAACCGGTTTACCGACGCTCGCCGTTCCCATTCGCTCACTTCAGGATTTGGGACATTGTCGCGTCAATGCGGCCCTGTTGGCTGATGCCTACAGTCGCGCCGGCGCCCAGACCTGTTATGCCTTCACACGCGAAACAATTGAAGTAGGCGCCGCTCGCGCACACGCACGATTGTTCGCTCCGGCGGATAACATCGCTGAGGATCCGGCGACCGGCAGCGCGTCGGGTTCATTGGGCGCTTATCTGATTCACCACGATGCGATCTCTCTGGAACCGGAGGACGGCCACTTCAGGTTTGTCATCGAACAGGGAGATTTCATGAGTCGGCCCAGCCGAATCAATCTCGAAATAAAGGGTGCGCCGGGCGCCGTTGAGCAAGTGCGCGTCGGTGGACCATCGGTGGTTGTCGCAAGCGGCGAAGTGATGTTTTGATTTGGAGTGCGCCGGCAAAGCGAAGGGCGGGGTCCCCAGCGGAGCAGCCCCGCTGGGGTGCCAGCGTCGACGGCGCTTTGGATGAGACTCGCTGAACGCATTTGAGAATCACCAGGTTAAGAGATATCCAAAGCGGTGTCGAGCTAACGCTTGCCACCGCACTCCAAATACATGAGCGAACACCAACTCGATCTTCTAATCATCGGCGCCGGCCCGGCCGGCTTGTCGGCTGCCGACGCCGCAGCAGGCCAGGGACTCAGCTATCTCGTAATTGAAAAAGGGACCATCGCGGACACGATTCGGCAATATCCTGTCGGGCGCACACTATTCTCGACTCCCAACGAACTGGAGATGCGTGAAGCGAGTCTAAAACCCGTGCGCGAAAAACCAACGCGAGAAGAATTGCTGTCGCACTACATCCATTTCGTTCTCGATCATGATCTGAAGATCAACACCGCCGAAGAAGTCGTCGACATCGAACATTCTGATAACCGTAACTTTCTTGTGCGCACCAACCGCGATCAATACCAGGCTGCTCGGGTCCTGTTTGCGATTGGAGCAATGGCCCATCCTCGTCGGCTGAACGTGCCCGGAGAAGATATGCCAAAGGTTCACCATCGTTTCATCGAACCTTATCCTTATGTGCGCAAGGAGGCGCTGGTCATAGGCGGCGGCAACAGCGCGGCCGAGGCGGCGCTGTTCCTTTCGGAAGAGGGCGCGCGAACGACGATGGCTATCTGGCGCGAGGACTGGGAGAACCGCGATCCTAAAGCCGGCGCGATGAAGCATTGGGTGCGTTCACCCCTGGAACGCGAAATAACTGAGGGCCGCTTGCGTGTGGTTCTTTACCGGCACATCGACGCAATCACTGCAGAGGACGTTACCCTGACGACTGAGACAGGAGAGAAACGCACCCTGACAAATGATGTGGTCTTTGTCCTGGTCGGCAGCGATGCTGACCTGACGTTGTTGAAGAAGTTGGGAGTACAAACAGCGCCCGGCAAACTGACAGAGGTTCCCGTTTACGATCCAGAGACCTTTGAGACAAACGTTCCGGGGATTTATGTCGTCGGACACTTTACCAACGCCCGACACATCAAGGCCGCGATTGACGTACCAAGACAAGTCGTCCCCTTGATTGCGCAGGGCTTGAAAGCGAATCACTAGCCGGGCTGAAAAAGCAAAATCGCCGCAGAGACATAGAGTAATGATTCGTTTAGACGGGGCACTCATGCCCCTGCTGCGACGGCGGACAAGTCCGCTATCTAAACGGATTTGAGATAAGTAGTCCGCTCACAGGAAAGAAAAAAGACAAAATCAATCAGATTCTTAAGCTCTTTGTTCGCATCTTTCTCTGTGTTTTCGGTGTCCCTGTGGCTAAGCCTCGTTTTTATTTGTCTCCTAATCCGCCCAACGATTCCGGATGGAAACTCCACTGACTCCTCTTGATTTCGCGCGCCGTGCGCGCAAGCTTTATCCCACGCGTGAAGCCGTGGTTGACGGCGATCTTCGGCTAACCTATGAAGAGTTTTTCCAGCGCTGCGATCGCTGGTCCCGAGCGTTGCAGAATCTCGGAGTCAAGCAGGGTGATCGCGTTGCCTGCATCGCACCCAACACGCACGCGCAACTCGAATCGTTCTACGCCGTGCCGCAATTGGGCGCGGTGCTGGTGCCCATAAATTACCGGTTGACGGCCGATGATTTCGTCTACCTCATCAACCACAGTGGCGCGAAAGTCGTTTGCGCGCATTCCGATTATCTTAAGTCGATTGATCAGGTTCGCGACCAGCTTGCGGGCGTCGCAAACTTCGTGGCCCTGGAAGGTGAGCAGCCCGGCTGGCTGAATTATGAGGAGACGTTAACGCAAGCTCCAGTCGATTTCATTCGTCCAGAGATTCGCGAAAGCGATCTGCTGACGATCAACTACACCAGCGGCACCACCTCGCGGCCTAAGGGCGTGATGATCACTCACCGCAACGCTTACCTGAACTCCGTGGGCACGCTGATTCACCATCACATGACGTGTGCGGATCGCTACCTTTGGACCTTGCCGATGTTTCATGCCAATGGCTGGACGTTTGTGTGGGCCGTGACCGCTGTGGGTGCGACGCATATCTGCCTGCGTAAAGTCGAGCCCAATGCAATTTTGTCCTTGATTGCAGCCGAGTCCGTGACGGCGCTTTGCGCGGCTCCAACGGTTTTGATCGGCTTGGCAAATGCCGGCGAGGAAGCTCGGAGCCGGGCGCCAGCCGGAGTGCACGTGCTCACCGCGGGCGCGCCGCCCGCAGCTTCGACCATTGAACGCCTTGAAGACGAACTGGGCTGGACGGTCACCCACCTCTACGGCCTGACTGAGACTACTCCCTTCATCACCGTCTGCGAATCGCGACCTGAACACGCAGCGCTCTCTACAGGTGAACGCGCCGTCGTAAAAGCGCGTCAGGGCGTCGAGCTGGTTACCTCTGGTGAGACACGCGTCGTCGACAATCAGGGCAACGACGTGCCCTGGGATGGGGAAACGTCAGGAGAGATAGTGGCGCGCGGCAACATCGTGATGGAGGGCTACTACAACGACCCTGAGGCTACAGCGATGGCGATGAGTGGCGGTTGGTTTCACACGGGCGATGCGGCGGTGGTCCATCCGGACGGCTATATCGAGATTCGCGATCGCTTGAAAGACGTAATCATCAGCGGCGGCGAGAATATCTCTTCAGTCGAGGTCGAAGGAGTCCTGCTGCGTCACCCGGCCGTTCGCGAGGTGGCGATCGTGGGCTTGCCGGATGAGCGCTGGGGCGAGGCTCCGCACGCCTTTGTGGTTTTGAAGAACTCCGGTGGCGCGACGGAAATTGAGCTGCGCGAGTTTGCACGCGAGCACCTGGCCCACTTCAAAGCGCCGCACACAGTTACGTTCGTCGACGAACTTCCCAAGACTGCCACCGGCAAGATTCAGAAGTACGTGTTGCGCGGCGGCCGCTCAACAATAGCGAAGCAGTGAAGCAATCCACGGCGCTAAGGAACACTGTCGACCTCACCTCATTTAGCAGGCTGTTGAAGAAAGCTGCTACGATCCAACGGCGACGGAAAGCTGAATATTCTGACCAGTAGCATCTCGAGCAAGTCGATCAGTGCGTTGCTCGGAAATGGGGACGGCACTCGGTCGAAGTGCCTCAGTGTAATGTCGAGGGCGATGACGGACAATTGCTGGCGGTGCGCGAGTTTGATTTGGGCAAATACATCGTGGTCGTGTATCGTGAGCAAGAGAATGACGGGTTCGTAATCACGGCATTTCTAACTCGGCGAATCCGCTCTTTAGAGAGAAGGAAGCAAGTATGGCCGTAGCAAACATTGACGAATATTTGAAGCTTGTGCCTGCCCTAAGATAGTCGCCAAGTCATTTGCTCTGTCATCGTATGATGCTGAGGCTGATACTCTCTACATCAATTTCAAGAAGCCAAGCAACGCCACCGACAGCGACATTACGGACGATGATGTGATCATTCGGTGCGAGGATGGTGAAATCGTAGGCTTCACGATCCTGCACGCGAGCAAGCATTAGGCAGGAAAACCGTGGAATCAAACTGGAGTCTCTCATCGCTCATTGCTCTCGCCGGCATGCGAGTTTGAGTGTCATACTCCCCTAACTTTTTGCCAACGGAGAACCTTGAGCATGAATGTTTCTGAGTTTGTCGCTAAGTGGCAAAAGGTCGAACTCACCGAACGTTCTGCTTCCCAACAACACTTTCTCGATCTCTGTGAAGTTCTCGATCACCCTAAGCCCGCCCTCGACGATCCCACCGGCGAGAGATTCACGTTTGAAAAAGGCGCTGCCAAGCATGGCGGCAGTCAGGGCTGGGCGGACGTGTGGAAAAAGGAATTCTTCGGTTGGGAGTACAAAGGCAAGCACAAGGATCTGAAAGCAGCCTACGATCAACTCTTACTCTACCGCGAGGCCCTGGAAAATCCTCCATTGCTGGTCGTGTGCGACATGGATCGAATCGAGATCCACACCAACTTCACCGCCACCGTCAGCAAAACCTACGAGATTCGACTCAATGATCTCGACACCCCGCGCAATATCGAGATCATGCGCAATCTTTTCCACGAGCCGGCAAAGCTGCGCCCCGATGCCACCAGCGCCGCAATTACTCAGGCGGTCGCCGAGCGTCTGGCGCAAATCGCCCAGGCCTTGCGCAACCGCGGCCTGGACGCGATGGATGTCGCCCGATTCCTCGATCGCATCGTCTTCTGTCTGTTCGCTGAGGATGTCGGACTCTTACCACTGAAGCTCTTTAGCCGCATCGTCGAGAAGTCACCTGAGCCACAGCGCTTCAGCAAACTCATCGGACAACTCTTCGACGCAATGAATGACGGCGGCGACTTCGGCATTGATACCATTCGCCACTTCAACGGCAATCTGTTTACCGAAAGTCCCGTCCTCGAACTGACCGCGACAGAAATCAATCACGTAAGGGCCGCAGCTCGATTGGATTGGAGCGCAGTCGATCCTTCGATCTTCGGTACGTTGTTTCAACGCGGTCTTGATCCCGACACCCGCGCCCAACTCGGGGCGCAATACACCAGCCGCGAAGACATCGAAACACTGGTTGAGCCGGTCGTCATGCAGCCGTTGAGACGCGAATGGCAAGAGGTGAAACAGGCGATTGAGGAATTCTTGTCGAACATTGAACAGCCCACCGGTAAAGATCGGCTTCTGACCCTGAAAGGGCGACGAAAGGCATATCTGGATGCGACTCGGAAGCCCCGCAATCTTCTCCGTCAGTTTCATGAACGACTATGTCCTTAAGGTGTTGGACCCTGCATGCGGTTCCGGTAATTTCCTTTACGTGACGTTACAGAAGCTAAAGGATTTGGAGAAAGAGGTGCTTGTCTTCGCCGGAGATAAGTTATTCGAAGCGATTATCCCGCGAGTTGGGCCGTGGCAGTTTTACGGCATTGAGATCAATCCTTACGCTTTCGAGCTTGCGTAGACGACGCTTTGGATTGGTTACCTGCAATGGATACAGACCAACGGCTTCGGCGTCCCTGCTGAACCGATCCTGCGCCGGATGGATAACTTCAAAAATATCGACGCCATTCTCGACCTTTCTGATCCAGACAATCCGACGGAACCCGAATGGCCGGAGGTGGATTTCATTGTGGGCAATCCACCGTTTCTCGGCGACAAGATGATGAGGCGCGAGCTTGGAGATCACTACACCAGCAACCTGCGGAGACTCTTTCGTGACCGTGTACTAGGCCAAGCAGACCTCTGTTGCTATTGGTTTGAGAAGGCGCGCAATTCAATCGAAAACCACAAGTGCAAACGTGCTGGCTTGCTTGCGACACAGAATATTCGTGGCGGAGCCAGCCGCCAGGTTCTAGACGAGATAAAGCGAACGAATGACATTTTCTTTGCGATAAGCGATCGTGAATGGATTCTCGCTGGTGCGATGGTTCATATTTCAATGATTGGTTTTGACGATGGGACGGAGCAGGAGAAAACCCTAGACGGTAAGAGAGTCGCGACTATTCACTCGAACTTGTCGGCTTCCGCTAATGTGACGGTGGCCGTGCCGTTGGCAGCCAACTCAGGAATTGGGTTCATTGGCAGTTGTAAGGGCGGACCCTTCGACATCAAAGAAGTCGAAGCAACCTCATTGCTCGCCGCTAGCGGAAATCCGAACGGTCGACCGAATAGCGACTTGGTTCGGCCACGGGTCAACAGTCAAGATCTCACGACGAAACGCCAACAACGGTGGATAATAGACACAAGGGATCTGCCATTGGAGTTGGCGAGCCGCTATACCGAGCCGTTCTCAATCATCGCCGAACGCGTGAAACCACAACGCTCAGTCAATCCAGACAAGTGGCTCCGAGAGAATTGGTGGCGTCCACAACGGATGCGCGCAGAAATGAGGAAGGCGATTGGATCGCTCACGCGTTTCATCGTGACACCAACGACATCGAAGCACCGTGTCTTTGCGTGGCTCTCGGATCCAATTTTACCAGACCACAAACTGGTCGTAATTGCCCGCGAGCGTGATGAAGATTTTGGCATTCTTCATTCGCGCATTCATGAACTCTGGGCTAGGGCAGTCGGCACACAGTTGCGCGAACGAGAAAGCGGCCTAAACTACAACGTGCAATCGTCGTTTGAAACCTTTCCCTTTCCAATCCTTTCAAGCGATCAAGAAGCCACGATTGCAGCCGCGGCAAAAGAACTCGACGAGCTTCGCAGCGCATGGCTGAACCCACCTGAATGGACGCGTGAAAAGATCTTGGAATTCCCCGGCTCAACCGACGGGCCATGGGCACGTTATGTCAACAATGCTGATGAGCGCGGCATCGGCACCGTCCGCTACCCGCGTCTGATTCCCAAAGACGACACCGCCGCGGAGCAACTCGCTAAGCGCACGCTCACCAATCTCTACAACGAGCGTCCAACCTGGCTCGACCTCGCGCATCGCAAACTTGATGAAGCCGTCTTCGCCGCCTACGGTTGGGCACCGACTCTTTCAGGTGACGAGATTCTCACCCGCCTGCTCGCCCTGAATCAGCAACGCGCGCCGGTCGAGTGAATTAAATTCGGGCTGAAATGGCGGCGGCTAGCCCGTACGAACAACGCCGCGGAATTTGAGAGTATCGCCCTAGGCTCACGCCCACCTTTTCCTCGGAAACATTTCAGACAACTCGTACAAAGACGGCTTGGGCGGCAACCGAACCGGAAATCTCTTGGTCACAGTTAGTTCCTGAATCATGATCTCAAAGGGATCATCAACTTCGATTCTATAGTCTTTCTCCGGAACGAGGAGCAGCGAATCTGGTACTTGCCGCCAGAACAGCATCGAAACCAAAGGCCAATCAAGTTTGATAATGTTAGGATGAACTTTACCTGTGATTGCCGGTAGCTTATTTCTCTTTAATCTCACGCCTAAGGGCGGACGCCTATACTCAACCAAAAGGTAATCAACAAAAACAAGATACAAATCCAGCGCATGCCGTTTGTATGCCTTTGCCGTGACTAGTCGGGTATTGGCGCCAAATTGATCGGAATCCACCACATACTCAAGCGTCTTGACTTTCCTTTCTTTGGCACTCTCCGTTATTTGAACTGTAAAGGTGTTTTTGAATGATTGTTTTAGCTGGGCCTTGATGCTGCTCTTAAGTTCCCCAGAGAGTTTGGCGACGCCGGCACCAAGACTGGCAGCGATCGAAGAAGTTATCTCTGTTATCGTTTCTTCCTCAAGCAGCGACTCCTGAACTGACTGGCGCATTCTTACCTCTGTGTATTCGTACTCCTTAGATTCGGTTATTTTTTGGCTCGCGCCCCTAAGCGAGGTAGAAACACCAACGACTTCTCCGCCTTTTGAAGGATCATTTAGCTGGTGCTCTCTGACTGCATAATGCGCTCTCACGATTGAATAGGTATGTTCGGAGTTTGGATCGCGATCCCACCCCTCCTCCTTTGTCAAGGCAGTCAGATATGGAATAGTGAAGTATTCGTAGCCCATGTGTTTTCTCCTGTCATTGATCTCAAAGTGTTTACGGAATTTGCGATAGCAGAGTACTAGGGCGGCGTGGGTTCCGTGGCCCGTCATCGCCCATCGAGACATTGTTGCAATCAATGCATGACCTACCCGATACCGCAGGGAATACTGATGTGCGCCTCCCTAACGGTCGGGCTACTGCCCTACTCTCGATCAAGGTATCCGAGTGCTTTTTCTATCGCTTCCTTGATCTCCTTGAGTATTTCAGAGACCTTTATCACAGAGGTTAGGCTGGGAAGCCAGACATTGGCCCAACCCAGTGCTTCCTTGAGTGCCTTCAATCCTCCCCGCACTATGAATCGCTTGCGTGCTGATCGAAAACCTCTAAATTTCAATTCAAGATTGTTGTCTGTTAATCCAGCAGCCGCAAGGTCGATTTTATCTGCATTTTCAATCGCAACCAAAACATCTCGTTCGTGCTGCTTTCTGAAATCAGACCAAGCGAGGACGCTGAGGTTACGCAGAGAAATCGCGCCACTTACAAGGGACGGCTGTCTGTGCTCACCTTGCTTACGGTCCACACTCCGCATTGGTGTGAGTGACGTTCGGGCTGAAGCGACGCTGGTATTCCGCTGAAGTAATAAACGCGCAGACCATGCGCCGAAAGTTATTTGGCTGCGCATTCAAAACATCTAGCCAGAATTGATATCCCGGCTGCTCTTCATCGCGTCGCAGGTAGCCGAAGTATTGCATCTGGACGAAAGCCGGATTGTACTCTCTCTGCGTAAGTGCAGGATTGTCCACCACGCTCCGCAACACAGAGGCTCGGCTTGCTCCCTGATTCAGCGAATCGATTGCTGCCTGCCGTTCGACGGTAAAGGGAACAAGCAGAGCCGCATCGAATAGCTTGTTGACGAACTCCGCACTACTCAGTGAATCGGCATATACCGACTTGAACTGACTGCTCTGCGCAAACCCATTAACCAAAGTAGTCTT
>Ga0179594_10000007_pt1 | contig 95289 bp, 76 predicted proteins | sample CZOMad1_1_08_16f_FD_148625 | JGI IMG/M metagenome (GOLD analysis project Ga0179594, IMG submission 148625) | Vadose zone soil fungal communities from Angelo Coast Range Reserve, California, USA - CZOMad1_1_08_16fungal (Illumina Assembly) | ecosystem: Environmental > Terrestrial > Soil > Vadose...
ACCGAGAAAGACAATGCGCCACCGGATTTCGTCGCTAATGACGAAGAGGCGTGCAAGGGCGAGTTCATCAAAGTCTCTGTCAATGCCGATGGCAAGTCCTATAGCGTTAGCATACCGGCCAAGAAAATCAGCCGCAGCTACCGCGTGCGATGAGAGCACAATTCTGTTCGCGACTGCGCACGTTATTAGAAGAGCCCGTGATTTTGGAGTGCGCCGGCAGAGCGTAGGCGGGGTCCCCGCGCGGGCAGCCCGCGTGGGGTGCTGGAGCGGCGACGGCGCTTTGGATTTTGCTTTCGGATTCATTGAGTTCGCTGTAGTCGAGAGTCTGGAGTCCAGTCGAGACGGCAGTAGTAATGAGAACTCAGCATCGCGGACTCCAGACTCGTGACTCGCGACTTCTTAGCGCTTAACTCAAGCCAATCCAAAGCGGTGTCGCGCTGGCGCTTGTTACCGCACTCCAAGACTGGGGCGCCTGATGATCGGTGTGCTAGATTCCCAGTTTGTTGGGAATTGCGGCATTAGCTAGATTTTGAATTCAACGATCGTTTCATCAGAATGAGAATCTGAGGATAGCAATGGCCTTTCAACCTTTGGACTTAACCAACAAAGTCGCCGTCGTCATCGGCGGCACCTCCGGCATCGGTCGCGCCATCGCTCATGGACTCGCCGACGCGGGCGCCGACGTGGTGCCGACTTCACGACGCCCGGAACAGGTGGCCGAAACCGCACGCGCGATCGAAGCGCGCGGCCGGCGCTCACTGGAAGTTGTTTCCGACGTCGGCGACAAAATGTCTCTGGAAAATCTTTTGACGAAGTGCATCGAGGCGTTTGGCAAGGTCGATATCCTCGTCAACTCGGCGGGTAAAACAAAGCGCACGCCCACGGTCGAGGTCGCGGAAGCGGAATGGAATGACATTCTCGATACCAACGTCACCGGCACGTTACGCTCGTGCCAGGTGTTTGGCCGTCACATGCTCGAGCGCAAGTATGGAAGGATCGTGAACATCGCTTCGCTCTCCACGTTTGTGGCGTTGTATGAGGTGGCCGCTTATTCGGCGAGCAAGGCGGCCGTCGCTTCCCTGACCAAGTCGCTGGCGATTGAGTGGGCGCCGCACGGAGTCAATGTGAACGCGATCGCGCCCGGAGTTTTTCGCACCGCGCTGAATCAAAAGCTTTTGGACGAAACTGATCGCGGCAAAGAATTTCTGCTGCGCACACCGATGAAACGCTTTGGACAAGTTGAAGAACTCGCCGGCGCGGCGGTCTTCCTGGCGTCCGACGCAGCGAGTTTTGTCACCGGTGAACTACTGGTTGTTGACGGCGGCTTTCTGGCCAGCGGCGTGAATCAGTAAAGATGTTCTTGTTTCGAGCAATTCGAATCTCGTTACGTCTACCTATGACCGGACCTTTAGATCGAATCATTCAATAGCAAGCGCATGAAGAAGCGGGAAAGAAAGACTAAATGCCCTACTACGCACACAACGACCCAAGCAATAAACACCCTAAGGGTATGCCTAATAAAATTCCGAATGCCGTCATTCACAGATCTGATTGTCGTTTCAGTCCAGATGTTACGCCTCCAAGAAAACCCTGGAACTGCATAGCCCATTTGAGACTTATGAAGAAGCACAAGGCAAGGGTCAAATTCCGGGTTGGGACCAACCCTGGCCTTGTAGTTATTGTCGACCCGATATTGACGGTGGAACCTAAGTCAGTCTCGTCCCAAGCCTGCGGAGCAGGCGAAAGCATAAAGCCTGGGGTGCAGCGCAGCGGAACCCCAGGATAGGGAAAACCTAATTATGCCCGAGCGCGCGAAGCGTGCGACAGCTGAGACAACCTCGATCACTGCGATGAGAAGCTGTCGCCCACTATCGCGGGCTCTTCATCGCATGTTTTATGATTCCCTGGGGTTCCGCTTCGCTTCACCCCAGGCTTTATGCTGCCGCCACGCTTCGCGGGCTCAAGAAGACGCTTCTTACCGACAAGAGAGATCAGAAATTTGTCGGTCTGCACTATGAACACTATCGCGACACCAACTGTAATCGGACGCGGCGCACCGGAGCTTTCGCTCGCACCTATCGAACTTCGTGAGATTCTTGAGGAGGCGTTAGACGACATCGCCGGCGGCGAACGCGTGCTCGCCATCATCCCGGACAAAACACGCGACGACAACACTCATCTGCTCGTCCCGTTTGCGGCGGACATTCTTGCTGGAAAACACATCGGCCAATTCGATGCGCTGGTCGCTCAGGGCACTCATCCACCGATGACCACAACTGAGAAGCTTGCGAAAGTCGGCGCCCTGGAAGGCTCACTTCCGGGTCTGGGCCAGATCTTCGATCATCGTTGGGATCGTCCGGAAGAGCTGGTCACAATTGGCGAACTGCCGGCGGCGCGAGTGCGCGAACTAACCGGCGGTTTGATCGACAGATCGATTCCGCTGACCATCAATCGCTTGCTGGCACAAGGCGTTTACGACACCGTGCTGGTTTTCGGGAGCACAGTGCCGCACGAAGTCGCAGGTTTTGCCGGCGGCGCCAAGTACTTTTTCCCGGGAGTCGCCGGTTCCGAGCTGACGCACGCGACGCATTGGCTCGGAGCGCTCGCGACTATCGAACAAATCATTGGTCGCGTGGAAACACCGACTCGTCACTTGATCGAAGCGGCGGCGGATTTCATCCCCGCGCGCATCATCGCTTTCACTTCAGTAATGACCCGCGACGCCAGCGACTCGCTGGTAACACACGCCTTGTTCGTCGGCGATTTCCGCGAATCATTGCGCCAGGCTGCCGCAGTGAGCAGCCGGATTCACATCAAGTACACAGGACGAAAATACCAGCGAGTCGTCGCCCTGCTGGATGAGCATTACGACGATCTGTGGGTTGGCGGTAAGGCGAGTTACCGGCTTGGTCCAGTGATCGAAGAGGGCGGCGAATTGATCATTTACGCCCCTCACTTGACTCGCATTTCTGAAACTCACGGCCGCTTAATCGAACGCTACGGCTATGCGCCGCTGGAAGTAATTAAGGAGCTCGTGGCCACCTCAGCGGAGCTGGAAGAGAACCTTTGCGTGGCCGCGCACCTGGCCCATGTCTCCTTTGCCGGACGCGCAGACGCGAGCGGCCAAATGATTCCGCGCTACGAAATCACCATGGCAACGGGGATTGATGAAGCGACCTGCCGGCGGGTGAATCTTGGCTACCTGGATTATCACGCGTTTCGTCTTGAGGATTATAAAGGGGACCCGGACACGCTCATCGTTGAGCGTGCCGGACGTGATCTGTATATGGTTGTGTAGACGCTAGAGTCACAGTCATTCGCTAGCCTTGCTTTTGTAACGCAAACTGTAAGGCCACCCCAGCGGGGGTGCCCCGCCGGGGACCCCGGGTTTGCGCGCGCGTTGAATGCCATTCACTCATCGCAAACTAACAGTTTGCGTTACAAATTGCGGCACCACCCAACTCCGAAGGAGAACCTCATGAGTATCAAGAACTGCAGCAGTCGATATGCGGCGTTGTATCTGACCCTCGCTCTTTTCTGCGCTTTGGCCCAGGCTATGTTGCCTCGCGCTCAGGCTCAGGAGCCTATGGGCCAGCTCACCGTAACCGGCAAAGTGAAGGTTAACGGAAAGCCGGCAGCTACCGGCGACATTGTTTCTTCCGGCAGTACGGTTGAGACGGCGAAGGGCTCGAGCGCGGTCGTTAGCCTGGGCAAACTCGGACGTGTTGAGGCGCTTCCGGAAACACGAATGAAGTTGCGCTATGACGATACGAGCATCTCAATCCTGCTCGATGCTGGCAGTGCTCGAGTTTCTACGGGCCCTGGTGTTGCTGCTACCGTTACGACGAAGTAGAAAACGCGCGCTGCGCCTCGACAGGTCAGTACCACCTGCTGTAGCGGGTGGGTGATAGCTTGAAAAACACCCGCCCGCATCCACCACCCCAGCGGGGCAGCCCCGCTGGGGACCCCGATCCGCGGGCGGTACTGGCCTGTTCGACACCCGGCCAAACGAACGACAAACTAAAGTTTGTCGGACTTCAGAACTTCTTCGCGTCGACTTTCTCCCATCTCTGATCAACCAGCGGCCAGCTTTGTTGCAGGCTGAATCCCTCGATGTCTTTCAGCGAAAAAGTCGACACATCAGTTCCGCGCTGCGCTCGCAGGCGGAAAAAGTCCACGCCTTTCACATCATTCAAGACGAACGCCGGTCGCGCATCGTCCTTGATATAGCTGACCTCGACATCGCTCACCAGCAGTCCTTTGACGTGGCGAATGAAGAAACCATAGGCCGGCAACTCGCCAAACATGTTTGGCTCCGGATAGGCATTTTCTTTTTCTTGGGGCTCGAGCGCGGCCTGCCCTTTGGTGCCGCCCCCCTGAGAATAGATGCGAATGTTACTCAGCCGCACATCTTCGATCGGGTGGCCGGGAATGCCGCTGATGATCGAAGCGTACCTTGGATCGGCGTTGTAAACGACCACGTTGCTGATGATCACACGGCGCAACGCGCCCACGTTTGTTTTGTCTTTCGGGCCTCGGCCGCGAAATCCCAGGCGCATGAAGATCGGCGCCTGGCTGATATCGCGCATGGTGATGTTCGAGATCGTCACGTCCTCCAACAATGCGCCGTCAACCGTTTCGAGCGCGAAACCGCGACAGTAGTCAAAGACACAGTTTGAGACCGTGATGTTCTTGAACCCGCCGTTCGATTCGGTGCCGAACTTGATGCGTCCGGTGGGGCTGAACGTGCCGTTCTGGTTTCTGAACTCGCGTTTGTATGTGCCGTCAAGCAGGGTTCCTTCGTCGTAGCCGCTCACCTGGCAATTCGTGATCGTCACGTTTTCTGTCGCGCGTGCATAGCCCAAGGCGAACGAGCTCTTCGGGCAAATACCGTCGTCGAAAGGCGAGTTTACCGTGCAATTCGAAATGCGCACGTTCTTACAAGCGTCAACGTCGATCCCGTCACGGTTCGTGTCGATCTTCAGGTTGTCGATCGTCAGGTTATCGACGCCAGTAGCCAGAATGGCAAAGTGCCCGCCGTGGAAAATCGTTACGTCGCGAATGATCACGTTGCGGCAGAGTTTCAAACTGATCGACTTGTTGGCCCAGCCCGACTCGACGGCATCGCGTGGATTGGGATAGCCAAACGGTCCGGCGCGGGGATCGGACGGGCTATTTCCCAGCGCATCGTTCTGAGCCTTGGTGCGTGACTGGTTGCCGTGACGTACCAAGCCCTTGCCCCAAATCCTGCCGGGCCCCAGGATCGAAATGTTCTCGAGGTTCTCGCCCCAGATCAGGCTGTTGTGAAAATGGCTGTGGCCAAAGTCCTGATAGTTGTCCCACTCGTTGGGCTCTGGCGAATCGTAAGCAACACCGGGAGCAGTATCGGCGGCGACAATCGTTGCGCCTTGATCGAGATAGAGCGCGATGTTGCTCTTTAAGTGAATTGAGACAGAAAGATAATTTCCGGCGGGAAAGAAAACCGTGCCGCCTCCGGTTGCGGTCGCCGTTTCGATCGCCTTGTTGATGGCCGGTGTGTCCAGCGTCTTGCCATCGCCCTTTGCCCCAAACGACTTCACATCAAACGGGCCTGAGGCAGCGACTGAGGGTCGCGCAACTCCAGAAGCTCGAACCGGACGAGATGACTGGTCCTGAACAATTATCAATGAGGCCATCACGGACAAGGCAAAAACGCTTAGGCAGATCGTTCTGTTTCTCTTCATCAGGTTCTCCAAAATTAGGTTCTCCAAAATTTTCGACCTTGGGCGTTTGTGCCTTTGCGCTTTCTTAGAAGCACGCTACTTCGAATCGTTCCGTTTAGACAGGGCACTTGTGCCCCTCCTTCGGGACGGCGGACAAGTCCGCTATCTAAACGGAACAATTCCAAAGACGCGTTTTTAGGAAGGCGCAAAGTCGCAAGCAGCAAGCTGCGAGAAACTCGACTCATTCGCATAAGGTCTTAGCCGGCACGTTATCTAGGTGATTGGTTGCTCGTTGGGCGCAACTGATTCCCATTGGCAGCCTCTTCAGATGCCAACCCTTGTTCGGCGAGCACCAGGTGTTCGCTCATCGCCGCTCGCGCCGCCTCGGGATCACGAGAGCGGATCGCCCTGTAGATCTTGTGATGCATCTCCACGGACTCTTTCAGATCGCGAGATCGATCCACCGTCTTGCAGCGTCGCTGGTAAAGGACTTCGGCGATCATTTCCATAATTGAAGCGAGAATCGGATTGCCCGAAGCCGCTCCCACTGCCCGATGAAAAGCAAAGTCGTGAATGAGGTATTCCTGAGGATTATCGAGGGCCGCATAAGTCTCGGTCACTTCTTCAGACATGATGCGCAAGTGCTCTTCGGTGGCGTGCTCGGCAGCGAGACCGGCCACTGCTACTTCCACCAAACGTCTGGCCTCGAACATTTTTTCGGTGGTGAAGCCATGCAGCGCCGCGAGCATATTGAGCGGCGCGCCGTCGAGTGCGGGTGGACCATCGGCGATGTAAGTACCGGAGCCGTGACGCGAGTTGAGCACGCCAATCGCCGCCAGAAAACGCAACCCGGCGCGCAGGCTGGCGCGGCTCACGCCCAACTGCTTGGCCAGCTCGCGCTCCGGCGGAATTCGATCACCCGGTCTGAGTTTTCCCTCCTGGATCAGTAGACGCACCTGGTTGACGACTTGTTCGGTCATCAGGCCGTTTCCGTTGCCGGCAGGCCCAACCGGTTCGAACTTCGCCAACTTGATAGAGGTCATACCACTCCGACCATTGAATGCGATATGTGTGAACCTGTCACATTTACCATTGGCGATTGCGGCCTGTCAAGAAGCTAATTCAGCGAGCGAAAGAATTTGTTCCTTCCTCGGACAAAAGTCTTGACGAGGTCAGAGCTTCATGGTAAAAGGGGCTCCATCTTCATTGGTCAGACCAATTTGCTCTGAACTACCGAAGAGTTTTCCAGCGAAATGGGTACTTTGATCCGTGATTTGACGCCGAGAGCGGAGGAGATTAGAACCTCCGCCAGGCAACCCCGATCCCCATCCTCATCGCGATTGCGAACTGCGGGGCAGCGGTGGCAACGAAATCTCAATGGACACCGGCCAATTGCTTGATCGGTGCCTACAACAACCGGCAGATCTGCAGACAGGGCCTGCGCACAGGAGCCATGGACCACATGTTCAGATAAAGGAGAACGACATGAGATTGAAAACAAACCAACGCGCCGGCAGCAAGTTCAACTGGACGCTGCTTAGCTTAATGGTGCTCTGTATGTTGGCTCTCTCCGGACCTGCTAACGGTCAGGGTCTGGGCAGAATCGTCGGCACGGTCCAGGATCCCTCCGGCGCCATGATTCTCAACGCCAGCGTCACAGTGACTGAAACAGGCAAAGGCTTCAAGCGCACGGCGACGACCGATAGCAGCGGGTACTACGTACTTGATTCCCTTCGCCCGGCGCAGTACGACATCAGCGTTGAGGCTGCGGGTTTTCATACATTTGATCAAAGGGCAGTATCGTTGCTGGCGGATCAAACCCTAACGCTCAATGTAAACATGCAAGTGGGTTCCGTGGCTGAAACAGTTGCCGTCACCAGCAATACCGATCAGGTGGATACTACCACCTCAACGATGAAGCAAGTTATCGAACAACGCAGCATTACGGAACTTCCACTCAACGGGAGGAACGCCGCTGAACTGAGCCTGCTGGTTGCGGGCGCCGTCGGTTACCCGACGAACCCGGCCAGTCCTACGGGGACATTCGGTGGCGGGGCTCTGCAGGGGGCCACTAAAACTTTCCCCGGCGCCGTGGCGATTGTGACCAATGGCTCGCGCCAGAACCAGGTTAGCTATCAACTTGATGGCGGTAACAATGTCGACGAGTACACAAATGTCAATCAACCCTTCCCCATGCCTGACGCGCTCCAGGAGTTTAGCGTGCAGACCAGTAACTACAGCGCGCAATACGGTCAGAACGCGGGTGGAGTGGTAAACGTGATCACTAAGTCCGGAACTAACGGGTTTCATGGAAATGCATTTGAGTTTCTGCGCAACCGCGCCTTCAACGCCCGCAGTTGGTCTGCGCCGGCCAAAGATCAACTCAAGCGCAACCAGTTCGGGGGCACGTTTGGCGGCCCGATCAAGCATGATCGGACCTTCTTCTTTGCCGCCTACCAACAGACCATTCAACGCAACCTCCTGGCGGGAAGCACCGCCACGGTGCCCAGCGCATCGCTCAGGGCGACGGCTACGGACGCGGCGGTGATCAATCTACTGACGCATATTCCGGTAGGCGTACCGACCAGTGATCCGCGCATCAACCGGGCGACCTTCTTCAGACCGGACCAGCAGGATTTCCGCGAAGTCACCGGTCGAGTCGATCATTCATTTTCGCAGAAGGACCAACTCACGTTCCGCTACTTTTACGATCACTTCACTCGCAACGCAGTTTTTGACCCGACCAACTTGCTGATCTATTCGGACGGCTCAACGATCAAATCGCAGAACTATCTGGGCCACTGGACTCACGTTTTTCGGCCGACGCTGATAAACGATTTCAGGTTTAGCTATGCGCCGGAAAACGCCACGCGTGGTCCGGCCGGCAATGCCCTGAGTGTGCAGGATCTCGGATCAAAACTTCCTTTTGAGGCGCCCGAGAAAGCGATTCAACAAATACGAATCGATGGCGGGTTCAGCTTTGGAGACAATCCTCAGGCAAGTTTTATTCGCAACAATCTGAGTTGGAACGATGACCTTAGCTGGGTAGCCGGCAAGCACGACCTTCGTTTGGGCGGCGTCATCGAGCGCAGCCAGGTTGATCTCCTGAATCAGTTTTTTCAACCGGCGGAGTTCAGCTTTGGGCGGCAGTGTCCCGGCCAGTCTGCGAGCACTCCAATCTTCCAGAATTTTCTCGCCGGCAGATTGTGCGACTACAGCGGTAACCTGGCGTTTCGTCAGGGCGCCGGCGAATTCAAGAACAACCGAAACACCTTTATCGGCGTTTATCTTCAGGACAATTTTAGAGTCCAACGCAAGCTGACGGTGAATCTCGGCTTGCGTTGGGAGCCGGCTTTGCCCTGGCGCGAAATCAAGGGTCGTCAGGAGCAGTTTCGACTCGCTGACCTAATCGCGGGCGTGCGGTCAACTCAGTTTCCCAACGCGCCTCCAGGAGTGTTCTTCCCCGGCGACGCCGGCGTCCCGGTGAACGGCGTGCGTCCCAATTACAGCAACTTCGCGCCACGCGTGGGTTTTGCTTATGACGTGTTCGGTGACAGCAAGACCAGCCTGCGTGGCGGCTTCGGTATCTTTTACGATACGCGTATACCCGGCGTCATCAACAATCGATTTGCCGACCTGACCCCGTTCAGCCCGCAGTTCGTACTTCAGAGTGGGGTTATTAACGCCGGCACTCTCGCTGATCCGCTCTGCACGCTGGCCGCTACCCAGGCCCTGCAGGGCTGCACTTCGCAGTCAGGAAATTATCCATTTCCGTTTACTTATCCCCCGGCTAAGAACATCCCATTTGGCCTGGGAGTTTTTGTTTTGAGCTGGGATCCCGTGAACAAATACCAACCGCCAACTATCTATAACTACAATCTTTCCCTTGAGCGCCAATTGCCGGCGAATATTCTTGGGCGCGTTGCCTACGTTGGTTCGCAAAGCCGCCATCTCACAGAGGCATTGAACCTGAACCCGAAACCCGTCGGGGCCAGCTCGTCCACTCCTACGCGTCTCAACGCGATAGCCGGCAGCCCACTGTTCAGCACCGTTCAGCAAGACCTTCAGGACGTCAATGCAAACTACAACTCGCTGCAACTGACGGTCGAAAAACGCATGACGCGGGGGTTGATGATCCTGGCCAACTACACCTGGTCCAAAAGCATGGACGACCTGCCGCCAGGTGCAGGAGTGACCGGATTCGACACCGCCTCGGCGTTGCCCTGGGATGATCCACAGAGGCATCGCTTTGACTATGGACCATCTGAATTCGATCACAAGCATCGTTTCGTTGCCTCCTACGTTTGGCAACTGCCGAGCTTGAAGGGGAGGAATAAGGTGCTTCAGGGCTTTTTGGGTGACTGGCAACTGAGTGGTCTATTCCAAGCCCAGACCGGCCGACCGGCAACGATCCTCTCGGGACAGGACAACTCCAAAACCACCATCGGACAGGATCGCGCCGTCGTCACCGGAAATCCGTATGGCTCGGGAGCATGTGCGCGCGCCGGGAACATCGCACCGTGCAAGGATTGGCTCAATCCGGCCGCATTTGGATTTAATCCGACTGGTACTTTTGGCACCGTCGGTAAGGGCAGTTTGCGTTTCCCTGGTTCGAACAGTTGGGACATGGGACTGTCAAAGACCTTTTCCGTCACCGAACGATTTAAGCTCCAGTTGCGAGGGGAGTTCTTCAACATCTTCAACCGCGTGAATTTCTTGAGCGATGAAGGTACCGTGAACACCTTCGCAAGATTCAGTACGACTGGAAAATTCGGATCGCTGCAGACAGCCGACAATCCACGCATCGGGCAAGTCGCATTGAAGTTGATCTTTTGAACGTAGATCGATCCCGATGATCAGACGCTGCGAGGCGCCTCCTCTAGTGAGAGGGCGCCTCGCTAAGCATCTGACCCAGACAATTGCAGTCGCGGCTGAACCTGCAAAATCCTGTTCTTGAATTCTCCGCGCGTCCTCAGCGTTCTCGGCCTTGGCGGTGAGTGGTTTCCCCACTTTTCTCCAGCGCTGAGACGCCGAGCACCCAGAGTTCACGCAGAGAAAACCAAACTGAGCCACTACCCAGCGTCGGCCTGGCTTGACGCCTCGATCCTTTTACGGCATGTTCTGTGAACTTCTGTAAGGGAGAACAACAAAGTGTCCACGGTTAGTCCGATCACAATCAGGCGCCGCGCAGTTGGTCCCAATCTTTGGCTCGATCGCGCGATCGAAAAAGGTCTGGACCAGATACCCGTCTCTGAATTGCTGCCGGAGATTCTTGAGTCTGAAGACGCAGTAGGGCGGGCCATGCTTGCGGAACTCGAATCCGCAGCCGCCGCCAAGAGCGGTGACCTGGTCATCATCCTGCTCGGTGGTCGCGGCGCCCAGGCCCTGCACCGGCTGCTCGGAGAAAGGGCTCGTGCGGGTGATCCTGATGGTCTAATCTCCCGTTTGCGTGTCTTTACGCAGGACGCGTTGGCGCCGATGCGCATGGATAACAGTTTCAGTTTCGTGCGCGATTTCGAACGCTTGCTGGGTCCGGCCTTCTTTGAGCGAGTGAAGAGCTTTACCCCGATCTGCACGGACGTTGCTGACATTGATGCCGAGTTGGTGCCTTACGCCGACGAGCTGGAGGCGCTCGGCGGCATCGATATGTTTTTCCTCGGTCATGGACCGGAACCGAATGACGCTTCGCACCTGGCGTATATCCGGCCCGGCTCGGGCGCTACGGCAGCTTCGATAGCCGGCATCATTCCCATCGCGCCGAGCGTGCTGGAGCACCACATCACCAAGTTCAAAGCCGGCGGCTCGGCCACTAATTCCCAAGACGAAGCTGAATGCCGGCAAGTCGCGAACATTCTAACGCTGGGACCGGCGGTGATTCTCAGCGCCAAACGAATCGTGCAGTCGATAGTTGATGCCGACACGGCGCCAGCGAAGCGTGCCACCTTTCGGCGCGTGATCGAAACAAGAATTGCCGAGGATGGCGCTGAGCGGGCGCGACAGTTGGATGAAAATCCGGGATTGTGGATTCGCTTGCACCCGAACGTGCGTTCGCTGGTCTTGCCAAATGTTTTGTCTTGAAGAGACTTCAGATTAGAGATCTAACATTTGAGATCCTGAGATCTGGAATCTGAGTTTAAGATTTGAAATCCGACACTTGAGATCTTAACTGAGGCGAGCCGAAAGCAACTCCGGAATGTCTTTCCCAATAGCTAAGAGCCATCGCCAGGTGTTCCCAAGCTCTAAAGAATATTTTCCCCCAGGTTGTCAGCTTCAGAGCTGAAGATGGTGCTCGATGCTTGCTGCGGCTGTTCCAGTTTTCCGGAGCTGCCCATGACCCTGAACACGAGAGGCTGCAATGAAAACTGCAGATACCAAACTCGATCACGCCACGATCGCCCGCCGTTCATTTATCACCGGAACCATTGCGGCCACGGTAGCCGCGGCAACGATGGCCCAGGATCGAGATTATCGATCCGATGCGCCGCCGCAGCGCTATCCCGATCACGACATCCTGGTGCTTGATAAGCGTTTCGCCAAATACAAAATCGGCAACACGTCTATTCAGCGCCTGTTCAAGGGCTGCCTGTGGGCCGAGGGGCCCGCCTGGAACAGCGTCGGCCGTTACCTGGTGTGGAGTGACATTCCCAACGACGTCCAGCGTCGCTGGCTCGACGATGATGGACACGTAAGCGTCCTTAGATCACCATCCAACAACTCCAACGGCAACACGTTTGACTGGGAAGGACGACAGCTCTCGTGCGAGCACGCGACGCGACGCGTCGTGCGTTATGAGCACAACGGCGCGATCACTGTGTTGGCTGACAAGTGGCAAGGCAAGCCTTTCAATGCGCCCAACGACATCGTGGTCCACCCCGACGGCAGCATCTGGTTCACCGATCCGGGTTACGGCAGCATGGGGGATTATGAGGGGCGCAAGGGTGAACTGTTGTTGAAGGAGGCGGTGTATCGCATCGACCCCAAAACAGCAAAGATCGACATCGTCACCGACACCGCGGCAAAGCCCAACGGCCTGTGCTTTTCTGCTGACTATAAGAAATTGTATATCGCCGATACCGGGGCGCCCGGAAACATCACGGTGTGGGATGTAACAGGCGAGAAGCTCCAGAACGGTCGCGAGTTTGTCGTGCTGAAGCAGAAACAGCCCGACGGATCCTTTGCCGGCGGCGCTGATGGCATTCGCGTTGATGTCGACGGCAACCTTTGGGCCGGCTGCGGCTGGGTAGGCGCAGGCTATGACGGCGTGCACATCTTTGCACCCGACGGACAACGCATCGGCCAGATCCTGTTGCCAGAGATTTGCAGCAACATCTGTTTCGGTGGGCCGAAAAGAAATCGCCTGTTCATGACAGCCAGCCAGTCGTTGTACTCGGTGTATGTCGGAACCCAGGGCGCACACTTCTGCTGAACAAAGAAATTGCAGACTGTTTAGACAGGGCACTTGTGCCCCTTTGCTGCCGCGGCGGACAAGTCCGCTATCTAAACAGTTTGAAAGAGTGGCACCCTTCATGAATGATTTTGAAGACCGGCCGGACCAACTCTGCGCCATTTACGTTGACATGGGCACAACCAACGCACGTGTGTGGTTGCTGCACGGCAACAAGGTGCTGGCGCGCGCCGGCAGGCAAGTCGGAGTGCGCGACACGACGCATGACCTGACGACTCAGTCTCTGCGAAACGCGCTGAGACAACTGATTACTGAAGTGCAGGAACTGGCCAGGCATGCTTCAAGCTCATGCGCGCCAGTTTGCGTCGTGGCTGCGGGAATGATCGGCTCGCCAATTGGACTGGCTGAGCTGGCGCACATCGCTGCACCTGCCGGATTGCAGGAGCTTTCCGCGGCCGCTTCTCAGTTTCAATTTCCAGAGGTCACCGCACTTCCCTTCCTCCTGGTGCCCGGCGTGCGCTCGGGTTCGATCAGCGCTGACGTCCGGTCGCTCGATCACGCAGACGTCATGCGTGGAGAAGAGACGTTATGTGTTGGCTTGCACGCACTGGGCCTGGTTGCGTGTCCGGCGGTAGTCCTGACTCTTGGCTCGCATTGGAAGGCCATCCGGCTTGACGCGGCCGGACGAATTCAGGAGAGCACGACTTCGTTGTCGGGCGAAATGATTCACGCCGTGCAGACGGAAACGATCCTGTCTAGTTCGGTGGGCAGTGACTGGCCCAAAGAGATATCGACTGAATGGCTGGAGTCAGGCATGAACGAGCAGAGGCGATCGGGTTTGTCACGCGCTTTGTTCTGTGTGCGATTGCTGGACCTCAATCATCAAGCCACTCAGGACGAGCGCTTCGCCTATCTGCTGGGAGCTTTCATTGCTGCCGAACTTGATGCCCTGGTCACGCGCGGCGTACTCAACCAACAGGAGCAGGTCATCATCAGTGGTCATGCCATGACAGCCGAAGCCTGGGCTTTTGCTCTGGCAAGAATGTCCGTAACGGCGACCGTCCTGGCAGAGGAAGCAACTGAAGCAGCGTTCCTCGCCGGGCTCAATCGAATTCTGGTCGAGCAGGTTAGAACTGGGAAAATCGGTACCAGCGGAACCAAAGGAACCAAGAGATCAATGAAAAGCTCCGGCGCTTAAGCGACAGTGGTGTCTTAATTTCACTTTGCGGCTTCGCTTCTTTGCGGTCTTTGCGCGAGCCGATCATGCAGGTACAAGACATTTCACGCAAAGGCGCAAAGAGGCAAAGAGGCAAAGACTGAACGCAAGACACCACCCAATCCAGAGTCGAATTGGAGAACAGGAAAATGGCAGCGCACCTGATTAGTCCACACCCGATTGCCGACCGCTGCCGGCGGCGTGTCATGTGGCGTCTAATGCCGTTCCTGTTTGTGCTTTACGTCATCGCCTATCTCGATCGGGTCAACGTTGGTTTTGCGGCGGTCGGAGGAATGAAAACCGAACTTGGTTTCACAGACCAGGTGATCGGCCTGGGGGCGGGAATCTTTTTCATCGGCTACGTCGCGCTCGAAATTCCCGGCAGCATCCTGTGCGAGAAATGGACGGCGAAGGGCTGGATTGCGCGCATTATGGTCTCATGGGGCATTCTGGCAATGCTCACCGGTTTCATTCATACCAAGAATCATTTTTATCTGATTCGCTCGTTGCTGGGAGCCGCGGAAGCCGGTTTCTTTCCTGGCATCATTGTCTATCTTAGCCACTGGTTTCGCTATCAGGATCGGGCCAAGGCGGTGGCGTTACTGATGGCCGGCATCTCGGTCTCAAACATCATTGGCTCGCCGATGTCGGGATGGCTGATGAGCCACGCCAATTGGCTCGGGCTTTCAGGCTGGCGCTGGATGTTCATTCTCGAAGGAGCGCCAGCGATTGTCCTCGGGATAGTAACGCTCTTCTATTTGACTGATTGGCCGCATCAGGCAAAGTGGCTTCCGGAAGATGAGCGCGCATGGTTGATCGGCGAGCTGGAAAAAGAGAAGCAGGCAAAGCAAGCAAAGCACTCTCTGGGAATATTGCAAGCGCTTCGCCACCGGGAAGTCATCCTGTTAACGCTGGCGTATTTTTTCATGGTCACCGCAGTTTACGGCATCAACTTTTGGTTGCCGTCGATTGTGAAGAAGCTCTCCGGGTCGTCGGTGATGAACACCTCCCTGATTTCCGCCCTTCCCTATTGTGTCGGGCTGGCGTCGATCCTGCTTGTGGGGTGGCACTCCGATAAGACCAAAGAACGACGCTGGCATACGGCGTTGGCGATGATGACTACCAGTCTGGGATTGCTGCTTAGCGTCGTTGCCGGCAACTACACAATTCTGGCGGTAGCGATGTTCTGTCTGGCGGCAGCCGGAACGGCGGGGTACCTGCCAGGGTTCTGGGCCCTGCCCACCAGTTTCTTGACGGGCACAGCCGCGGCTGCATGCATTGGTCTAATCAATTCAATTGGGAATTTGGGCGGGTTTGTTGGTCCTTACGTGGTGGGGTATTTGAGCCGGAAAACCGGCTCGTACCTGGGTGGTATTCTTTATCTGTCGGCCTCTGCGCTGGTTGCGGCGATGCTGATTCTATCGCTCCGGGCGACGCGCCAACGACCTGTGTCCGACAAACTTTAGTCTGTCGATTAGAGCAATGAGCACCTAACTCTGAAGGAACAAGTAATAGCAACAACGACAAACTGAAGTTTGTCGGACAATTATTCGGACAATTATGAAACATCGCAGCGCATCATGGTTTGGTGGCAAGGATCGCGACGGCTTTATTCACCGCAGTTGGATGAAGAATCAGGGTCTGCCTGATCATCTGTTCGACGGGCGACCGGTCATCGGCATCTGTAACACCTGGTCGGAACTAACGCCCTGCAACGCGCACTTTCGCGATCTTGCCGATCACGTCAAGCGCGGCGTTTACGAAGCCGGCGGCTTCCCGCTTGAGTTTCCGGTGATGTCATTGGGTGAAACGCTGATGCGCCCAACGGCGATGCTCTTTCGGAATCTCGTGAGCATGGACGTCGAGGAATCGATTCGCGCCAACCCCATCGATGGCGTGGTATTGCTGGCGGGCTGCGACAAGACCACGCCGGCGCTGTTGATGGGCGCTGCCAGTTGCGATTTGCCGGCGATCATGGTTTCCGGCGGACCGATGCTCAACGGCAAGTTTCGCGGGCAGGACATCGGTTCGGGCACCGACGTTTGGAAGTTGAGCGAAGACGTGCGCCGCGGAGTGATCGACGAGTGCGATTTCCAGGAAGCGGAAGGCTGCATGAACCGCTCGGCCGGACATTGCATGACGATGGGCACTGCTTCGACCATGGCCAGTGTGGTCGAGAGCCTGGGCATGGGATTGCCCTGCAACGCGGCGATCCCCGCCGTCGACTCGCGTCGTCATGCGCTCTGCCACATGGCGGGACGGCGCATCGTCGAGATGGTTGGCGAAGATCTGCGTATGTCAAAGGTGCTGACGCGCGCAGCGTTTGAAAATGCCATTCGTGTTGTCGGCGCGATCGGCGGTTCGACAAATGCGGTGATTCATCTGCTGGCCATCGCCGGACGAATCGGTGTTCCACTCGGTCTCGACGATTGGGATCGCCTGGGACGCGACGTGCCTTGTCTCTTGAACCTGATGCCTTCGGGCAACTACTTGATGGAAGATTTCTATTACGCCGGCGGGCTGCCGGCAATCATCCGCGAGTTAGGCGAATTGATTCATCGCGACGCGATCACCGTCAACGGCAAATCCATCGGCGAGAACACCAGCGAGGCGCCTTGCCACAATCGCAAAGTGATCCATCCGCTCACTGATCCAGTGCACCAGAGCGGCGGCCTGGCAGTGCTGCGCGGCAACCTGTGCCCGCACGGAGCAATAATCAAACCCTCCGCGGCCACGCCGGCCCTGCTCAAACATCGCGGGCGCGCGGTCGTGTTTGAGACGATTGAAGAGTTCCACGCGCGCGTCGATGATCCGGACCTTGATGTTGACGAGTCGTCGATATTGGTCCTGAAGAATTGTGGACCGCGCGGCTATCCGGGCATGCCAGAGGTCGGCAACATGCCGTTGCCCACCAAGCTCCTGAAGCAAGGCGTCACGGACATGGTGCGCATTTCCGACGCGCGGATGAGCGGCACAGCGTACGGCACCGTGGTGTTGCACATCGCGCCGGAAGCCGCCGTCGGCGGGATACTGGCGCTGGTCCATGACGGGGACATGATCGAATTGGACGTGGCCGAGCGCCGCTTACATCTGGACGTGGACGAGTCAGAGCTGGAGCGTCGCCGTGCGCAGTGGATACCGCCACCGCCGCCCGCCGACCGCGGCTATTATAAGCTGTACCACGACCACGTCCTGCAGGCTGATCGCGGAGCAGACTTGGACTTCTTAGTCGGATCGAGCGGCACAGAAGTGACGCGAGAGAGCCATTGAGAGCGTTTTCACCCCGAACCTGCGAGCCACTCTATGAGCCGAGCTGCCACTTTCAGTTGCTTTGCGCCTTTGCGTGAGACGCTTTTGCAAGTTGAGCGATGACAATCCCATGGATTTCACGCAAAGGCGCAAAGCACGCAAAGGCTTTCTTGTCGGTCTGAGGCTTTTGCCTCGCTGGTAACACTTCGGGGAAGCCGCGTGAACCTTATGGCACGCTAAATTCAATCAAACGCCTTGCGGGTAAACAACTATGAATCACTCGATCTTCTTTCGCTCATTTGGACTGATAATCGTTCTCGCGCTTGCAGTCTCAGCGCAGCAGACGACCGACAACTATCCACTCGGGCCGGATTCAAAAGCGCAGCCGGGCGTGCCGAAAGGCGAAATCATCCACCTCACGTTTGATAAGTCCAGGATCTTTCCCGGCACCACACGCGAGTACTGGATTTATGTGCCCGCACAATACAAACCTGACAAGCCGGCCTGTGTCTTTGTGTGCCAGGACGCCGATCGTTATGGTGCGCCCACCGTCTTTGACAATCTCATCAACAAAAAGGAGATGCCGATTACTATCGGCGTCATTGTGGCGCCGGGGGTCGTGAAAGCCGCGGATGCAAACACCGCACTCGATCGCTTCAATCGCAGTTTTGAATATGATGGGCTGGGCGACAACTACGCGCGCTTCCTGCTCGAGGAACTGTTGCCCGAAGTCGAAACAAAAAAGACTGCAGATGGCCGCGCCATAAGACTCTCACACGAAGGCAATGATCGGGCGATCGCCGGCGCCAGCAGCGGCGCCATTGCTGCATTCACCGCGGCGTGGGAACGACCCGATGCGTTCACGCGCGTGTTCAGCTCGATCGGAACCTACGTCGATCTGCGTGGCGGCATGCGTTACCCATCTTTGATTCGCAAGTACGAACCGAAACCGATTCGCATTTTCCTGCAGGATGGCTCGAATGACTTGAATATCTATGGCGGTGACTGGTGGATGATTAATCAGACGATGGAGCGCGCGCTTCAGTTTGCCGGTTACGAAGTGCAGCACGCCTGGGGCGACGGCGGCCATACCGGTAATCAAGGCAGCGCTGTTTTTCCCGACGCGATGCGTTGGCTGTGGAAGGATTGGCCCAAACCGCTCAAGGCAGGCGAATCCAAGAACGCCACACTGGCTGCCATTCTGATTCCGGGCCAGGAGTGGCAGTTGGTCAGCGAAGGCTACAAGTTCACCGAAGGGCCGGCGGCTAACGCCAAAGGCGAGGTGTTTTTCTCGGACATTACCAACAGCAAGTCTTACAAGATCGGTCTCGACAACAAAGTGAGTGAGTTCATCGCTGATACAAAGAAAGGAAATGGCCAGGCCTTTGGCCCTGACGGGCTGCTTTATACAGTAGCCGGCGGCGACCAGAAAGTGATCGCCTACACCACCGACGGCAAGGCGAAGGTTGTAGCCGAAGGCTTTGCCGGCAACGACATCGTGGTGGCCCACAACGGCAACGTCTATGTCACCAATCCCCCGGCAGGCAACTCGAACGATCCAAGCAAGGTCTGGCTGATCAAACCCAACGGCGAAAAAACGGTGGTTGACAGCGGGATCAAGTATGCAAACGGCGTCACGCTCTCGCCCGATCAGACACTGCTTTACGTGGCCGACTACCGATCACACTGGGTCTATAGTTTTGTGATTCAAGCCGATGGAACATTGGCGATGAAGCAGCGCTACTACTGGCTGCACGTGCCCGACACCTCCGATTGGAGCAATGCGGACGGGATGCGCGTCGATCGCGATGGCCGCCTGTACGTGGCAACAGCGATGGGCGTGCAGGTTTGCGATCAGGCTGGCCGGGTGCAGTGTATTTTGCCGACACCAAACGGGCGGGTCTCGAACGTTACGTTTGGCGGTGAAAACTTCGACACGCTCTACGCGACGTGCGGCGACAAGGTCTACAAGCGGAAGCTGAAAGTCGTGGGCGCAAACGCCTGGGACAAGCCGAACAAGCCCGCGGCGCCGCGGCTGTGAGCCGTTGCACAAGCAGATCGAATCCCCATAAGATGCCGCAGTGCATGTAATCTCTCGTAAACGACTCAACGAGTTCGCGAAAGACCACCCCGACACAACGACAGCTTTGGCTCACTGGTACGGATTGGCGAGGCGGAATAACTTCTCAAACTTCGTTGAATTGAAAACATTGTTTCCATCGGCCGACCAGGTTGCAAAGCTTACGGTATTCAATATTGGCGGAAACAAGGTACGTTTGATCGCCGCGATTCACTATAATCGCCGCAAAGTTTATATTCGGAACGTGCTCACTCACGCCGAGTATGACGAAGCTAAATGGAGGGAGTAAGTAATGCAAAATCTCGACGTTAATAAGACAACGGTCGCCTGGGCTTCACTTGGCGGAACGGTCTTTGTGCCCCATAGCGAAGATGACTATCAGAGGCTTGTAGCTTTACTCGATAGCCTAATTGATGAAGTCGGCGAAGATGAGTCGCATCCGTTGGCGTCGCTGATGGAAGTTGTCGGCATCTTGATCGAAAAATATGAAGATGAGCACGTACCTGAGTTGACGGTGCAATAGTAGGCCGGGGAGTGTTTTCATAAGTCACAACAACAACCAAAGCGCCAATCCCAGAAATTTAGGCTGTCGATACTGAACCTGTGCCGGAACAACTCGAACCTTATCTCCTGCTACCTGGCGAGGGCGTTGCCGGTTTCGACGCCTCTGTAAAGGCTTCGCGCATCTCCACCGGCGGCGGCCTCAGTATCATCGAATCACACACTAAGGGCGGGGCGCCGTGGCATGTGCACACTCGAGAGGACGAATATTTCTACGTCCTTGAAGGTTCGATCATCGTCCGCTGCGGCGAAGCAGTCTGGCAGGCAGAGCCGAGGTCGTTTGTGTTTCTGCCAAGAGGGATTCCACATGCCTGGGATGTCGCCGGTGATGGCGTCGCAACGTTACTGATGATGACGGCGCCGGCGATGCTTGAAGAGTTTCTGCGCGAATTTCATGCGGCCCCAGCAAAAGAGATCAGAGATCAAGTAGCCGCCAAGTACGGGCTTACCTTTCTGCCGCCACCCGCCGCTCTATGACATCGCTGTGTTCGAAGGCCGTACTAATCATCGGTGGGCGGGGTGAGTTCGGCCGCTTTCTGCAGCGTGATATCCTGCCCAGTCTTGGCGCCGAAACTGTGCTGACGCTCGAGCGAGATACGCCGCTCGAACAACACCTTGACAGTCTGCGGCAAGCAAGACACATCATTCTCTCGACGCCGCTCTTCGGCTACGCTGAGCGCGGCTGCGAACTGGTGCAGCAGTGCTGTGATCTGAGCAAACCGGTGACGCTCTGGTTGATATCTTCAGTGCAGGCTGGAATGTGGCGCGCAGTGAGCACAACCATGAGCCTCGTCGACAACTCGCAACTCGCAGCCGTATTCGTTCATCCGATGTATGGACCAAACGGCTTTCGCGCCAGAGAGCAAGAAGCCGGCACCTTTCGGAATATTCTGACGGCTATGCTCGACGGACCAGGACACCCGTTGGCTGATGAAGTGGCCGAGATTAGCGATACGTTCCGCCGCAAACTTGGCATCGGAACCACTATGGAATTCGATCCTGAGGCGCATGACCGGATTACGGCGTACTCGCAGGGTCTCTCGTATTGTGTGGCCCAGGTGATGTTTGCGCGTCCGGAGATCGATGCGGTGATCGAGAATCAGTTGCCGGATCTGCATCACGCTTTCCACGCGAATCGCAACCTGATTAGTGACTTCCTCAGGATCAATACCTACATGCCGGAGGTGATCACTTCTTTTACGAATGCGTGGCAGCGAACGAGTCGGTCAAACTATGCGGACCTTTTGCAGGCTTTCCAGGAAGCGGATACGCAGCTTCAGCGCGGAGCGCACTCGTTGATCCCGACAAAGTGGTACGAGAAGCTTCGTGCTGCTTCGAACATCTAGATTACTTGTAGGCCAAAACTTGATGCGAATGAGTCAAGTTTTTGAAGCAACGCCCTGGTTTAGTTTCTCTTCTTTGCGTCTTTTGCGCCTCTGCGGGAAACGTTCGTGATATTGCACAACTCCTTTTAAGGTATCAAAAGGTTTCGCGCAAAGGCGCAAAGCACGCAAAGTTTTTCTGATCGGTCTGAGGCGGCGCCTCGTTAGAGGAGCAAGGAGGGAACAAAATGTCTCAACAACAGCGAATTACCTGCACTGCGATCGCTCTCTTATTCTTCTTGAGCGGCAGCGCGGCGGCACAGTCTCCAACCAATTCTAATCAAGCGGGCAGGACTATCAGGCTCGTGCATCAACGTGGTGTACCTGAAGCTAGCCTGCCGTGCACGCCAGAGGAAGCCAAATGGTGGCAAAACCTGCGCGAGGCGGCCAGCGCCGTGCTGGACAAACGAGACGGCAAGAAAGAGAAGGAAAAGTTTCTCGCCCTGATCCAGGAAGGCCAGGAGAAATCCTATCAGCCGCCGATTCCGGATCAACGAGCGGTCGTCTTGACCAAAAGGCCGCCGGCCTATAGCGAGTCGGCCCGGCGGCGAAAGATCAATGGCTCAGTTGCGCTGCTCGTTGAATTGCGACCGGATGGCTATGTCGGTGAGGTCGAGGTAACGAAGGGTCTGGACCCGAGTCTTGACCAGAATTCCATCGAAGCGGCTCGGGGCTCGGTATTCCTTCCCAGCGTCAAGGATCGGAAGTTCGTCGTCTCCAAATCGCCTATGGAAATGACTTTCGACATCTACTGATTTTCGCCGCGGATTTACGCGGAGAAACGCGGATCTGAAGAGACTAACCAGCAACGGGACTCATCAGTTCTTTGGGCGTTGGTTCTGATCCGCGTTTATCCGCGTGAATCCGCGGCTAATCGTCTTGCCTCTTTCCTGAACCAAATTTGGAAAACATGAAGCATGTAGGCATCATCGGTGGTGGCAACATCAGCGACACGCACGCGCGTGCGGCGCGAGAGATCGAAGGCGTTGAAATCACCGCGATCTATGGCCCCAATCGGGAAAAGATCGAGCGACTGGGCCAGCTCTATGGCGGCGCCGTGTACGAGCATCTTGAGTCATTCCTGGAACACACGCCGATGGACCTGGTGATGATCGGCAGTCCCTCGGGTTTGCATGCTGAGCACGGGATCTTAGCGGCACGGCGCGGACTGCACGTGCTGGTCGAAAAACCGATCGACATCACGACCGAACGCGCCGACGAGTTGATCAGCGAATGCCGGCGCGCCGGGGTGAAACTGGGTGTCTGTTTTCAAGATCGGGTTGCTCCTGACATTTGTCGCCTGAAAGAACTCGTCGATACAGGCCGTCTGGGCAAGCCGATTCTGGTTTCGGGCCGAGTGAAGTGGTATCGGCCGCCCGAGTATTACAGCAGCTCGCGCTGGCGCGGCACGTTGGCGCTTGATGGTGGCGGCGCGCTGATGAATCAGGGTGTTCATACTGTGGATTTGCTGCTCTGGTTGATGGGCGATGTAAAGCGTGTTTACGCGAAAGCGTTGACGGCCCTGCACACAATCGAATCAGAGGATACGGTTGTAGCCACGCTGGAATTTGCCAATGGGGCAGTCGGCACGTTGGAAGCGGCCACCTCCGTGTATCCCGGTTACCAGCGCCGGGTTGAATTGACCGGCTCTGAGGGCACCATCATTCTTGAGCACGATCGAATCGTCGCCGCTGATCTACGCACACCGCTCACCGAACCGGTCGACCTCGCCGAAGCGAGCGGTAACCTCAGTGCGTCATCGCCAGTTGTCGCGGATGTAAGCGGACACAGGAAACTGTTGGAAGATTTTCTGCGAGCCATCGAGACAAACGGACAGCCGCTTTGTGACGGCAGCGAAGGGCGGCGCAGCATCGCGCTGGTGCAGGCGATCTACGAATCGTCGCGGACGGGTGAAGCGGTAAAACTCACAAGTACCGTTGCAGCTTAAGAGAATTGCAAAAACGCGGACCGTTACAGAACCGGGAGCGGTAGCGGTAGCGGTAGCGACCGGATACTACACACAATGAAGAATGTTTATGCAGGAACGCAAAATCTCATTCGCACCGAAGTTCGAGTCTGGGATCCGGTCGCTACCGCTCCCGGTTCTGTAACTATTGCTTGAATAGAAACACGCCCTTTGGAATTGTCCGTTTAGATAGGGTACTTGTGCCCCTCGCTCGCGACGGCGGACAAGTCCGCTATCTAAACTGCGTTTTCTGAGAGGCGAGGGGTTTTCTAAATCATGTGGTACTCTCCAGCCGCCTGTCTGATCAACTCGTTAAGGAGCGTTCATGACCAGCACTGACGCCGACCGCAACCAGTCGAGCCCGGAATTCTCAGTTCGTTCCATCGTTGTTGGACTTGTCGTTGCCGTCTTGATTGGCAGCGCCTATCCGTACTGCGTGCTCAAGCTCGGTTTTGGTCCAAACCTCTCCGTCGTGTCCGCCTTCTTCGGCTTTATGGTGCTCGTGCCGATCGCCTTCATTCTTCGAGCCAGCAACAGCAACCCCCGTGAAAACAACATCGTTCAGACCATGGGCACGAGCGCCGGGCAGACATCCTTCATGTGTGTGCTGCTGGCGGCTTTTGACTTGTTGAATGCGAAGGGCGTGCTTAATCCGCCGATCCATCTCGGCACCTGGCAGATATTCTTCTGGCTCTGCAGTGCGAGCCTGCTCGGTATTTTGCTCGCGGTGCCGATGCGCCGGCACTACATCGACGAAGAGAACCTCACTTATGCGGATGGTCTGGCTGCGGGCGAGACTATCGTTGTGCTGCATGGAAAGGGAAAGGGAGCTCTCAAGCCGCTGTTGGCGCTCGTCTTCGGTGGTATTGCGTCGGGACTGTTGATGATTGCCACCAGCTTCATCAAGCTTTTTGCGGACACCTGGTTTCTGCCTGGGATGCAGCCAATGAACATCGGTTTCAACTGGAGCCTGTTGTCATTCGGATCGGGCCTGCTGGTCGGGTTTCGCATTTGCCTGGCGATGTCCATTGGCACTGCGATCAGTTGGTTCATTCTGCCGGGATACCTTGTGCGCCACGGAATGATCCCGGACACGACTTATAAGCTGACCTTGCTTTGGGTGATGTGGCCGGCGACGGGATTGATGGTGGCCGGCGGGCTAACCTCGCTCGTCTTGAAGTGGAATCTGATCGTTAAAACTTTCCGGGGACTCAGGGGCAGCAAGATTGTCAACACCGATTTTTCGATGCGGTGGGTAGCGATAGGCTCGGTGGTAATGACGGTGATCATCTGTTTAGTTCAATATTTCAGCATGGGCATTCCGGTGTGGCTTTCATTCATCGCCATTCTGTTGTCGCTGCCGCTGATGCTCGTCGGGCTGCGAGTGCTGGGCGAAACGAACTGGGGCCCGATCAGCGCGATGTCCAACATGATGCAGGCGATCTTCGCCTTCATCTCACCCGGTAATGTTCCCGTTAATATGTCTTCAAGCGGGCTCACCGGAACCATCGCCGTAACTTCCGAAGCGTTGATGCAGGACTTCAAGGCGGGCCAGGTCACCGGCTCGAACCCACGGCACTTGACGATGGCGCAGTTGATTGCGGCGCCGGTGGGGTCGATGGCGACAGCAGTGGTCTATCCGGTGTTGCGCGACAAGTTCGGGATCGGTCCAGCGGGTTTGTCTTCGCCCATCAGCGTCAAGTGGGCCGGCTTTGCGGAGCTGCTGACCAAGGGCCTGGACGCGCTGCCGCCGGGCTGTTTGATAGGGCTGCTGATCGGAATTGGAGTAGGGATCGCGCTGACGTTGCTGGCGGAAAAGTATGGCGAGAAAATACCATCGCCGGCTGCCATCGGCATCGGCATGTTGATTCCCGCCTCGGTGCTGATGACCTTCATCCTTGGCGGTGTCGGCCAGTTTATTTGGGCCAAGGTCGGCCGCAAGTCTGAAGCAGACTATCGGATCCCCCTGGCCTCGGGTCTGATCGCCGGAGAGGCACTGCTCGCTGTAGTGCTGGCAGTCGGTGCGGCCCTCGGCTGGGTTAAGTAGTAGGAGCGATCAGTGGTCGTTGGTCAGTGGTTAGTCGTTAGTCGTTAGTAGTCAGGGCTTATCCGCAGATTGCGCCGATTACGCGGATTCAAAACATAAGAACCTCTAACCAAGTTCAGATCGAGCCGCTCATTATAGAAAGGTTGTGGTCTCTCTCTCTCAAAATCTGTGTAATCTGCGCAATCTGCGGATAGCCCTGACTACTAACCACTAACTACTAACAACTAACTACTGACTACTTCCCCATGTGCGGCCGCTTTACACTTCGACGACCTGCCAAAATAAATATCGAAGGGCTATCCAACCCTGAGCTTTTTGCCACTGCTCCGCGTTACAACATCGCGCCCAGCCAGGACGTGCTTGCGGTTACGGAGATAGCTGAGCAGCGAAAGGTGACGCTGTTTCGCTGGGGCCTGATTCCGTCGTGGAGCCAGGACGCCGCAGGTTTCATCAATGCCCGGGCTGAGACGCTGGAGCGAAGAGGCAGTTTCAAAGAGTCATTCGAGAGCCGGCGCTGTTTGATTCCCGCCGACGGCTTTTACGAATGGAAGAAGTCAGGAAAACTTAAGCAGCCTTATTTCTTCCAGCTCGAGGATGAATCGCCGTTTGCGTTTGCCGGGATCTGGGACCGTTGGCGGCGAGGCGAGACCTTGATAACTTCCTGCGCGATCATCACCACGACGCCAAACACACTCTTGGAAACGATACACGATCGCATGCCCGTGATTCTGCGTGATGAAAATCAGGATTCATGGTTGCGAAGCAATACGCGCCCCGAGGAATTGAAGACTCTTTTGGCGCCATTCCCTGCGTCTGAGATGAAAAGTTTTCCAGTCAGCTCGGAGGTAAACTCACCCCAAGTTGACAATCCGCGACTGGTCGAACCAACGGAAGAAAACCTCCCGGCCTCTGGTTTACTTTTCGATCTGTAGCGGTCCCCGAGAAGTGACTGTACCAGGAACGCAACCTTCTGTAACCCGCGAAGCGGGTGGCAGCATAAAGCCTGGGGTGGAGCGCAGCGGAACCCCAGGATAAAGTCGGATATGAAGCTGAGCCCGCGAAGCGGGTGGCAGATAGTGGGCAAAGACATTGTGGCCCTGCTTAAATGAGAGGACGATTAGTAAAATGGACAGACCTGTCTCAGTAAAACGACAGCTTGTTAGAATGTCTGCCTATAACGAGAACGTAGTGGCCGACTTTACTTTCAGTGCTGACTTTCGCTCAACGATAGAAACGCTAGCGGTAACCCTTTCAGTAAACACTGATAAGACAAAATCGATTCGGGCCATCGAGCAAATGGCGGACAAGGCATTCTTGGATTTGCTGAAGGCGACCGTTGCCAAAGGCTCTGAAGAGATTTCAAGCTGATCGGCCTATCTTGAGTGTCTAAACTTGTAAATGACCCACTACCGGATGGCAGCGGTTTCGCCAGGAGTGAAACTGCCGGCAGGATGAATTCAACTTGAGTGTTCCTTTACGTCACCGCTGTCGCCCGCTTCACGGGCTTGAAAGGGGGCCTGCCTTTGAACCTGGGGTTTCGCTGCGCTCCACCCCAGGCTTTATGCTATCGCCCGCTCCGCAGGCTAAGCAAGCCCTGATATCTTTGTTCGAACCTTCCAAGTTTCTCGTCCACTTGCGTAACCTTTTTCCTGGCCGGCAGTTTATATAATCGAGACCACTGATGACCAACGGAAAGCCTGCAGCGAAGGGTTTACCCGAAGGGGTGCACGAGCGCCTCCTGGTAGAAGCTGCGCAGCAGGACCCGAGGAAGTTCTCTGAACTCTACGAACAGAATTTTGAGCGGGTCTATGCTTACGTCATGCGCCGCGTCCGGGATCGCGACGCTGCCGAAGATTTAACCTCGGAAGTATTTCATAAAGCGCTCGCCAATCTTCCTCGGTTCAATTGGACCGGCGCCCCGTTTGCCGCCTGGCTCTTCAGAATCGCTTCAAATACCATCGCTGACCGGGCCAAACGCGTCGCCAGGGAAAGTGAGATCTCTGATGCGGACGACCTGGGCGAAACCTGCCAGATCGATCTTGAGGAGGTTGAACAGCGAGCGTTGCTCTTTCGCTTAGTGAATGAACTGCCCCCGGATCAATGCCGGGTGATCATGATGCGCTTTGCCGAGGAAAAAGGTATTCGGGAAATTGCGAGCGAGATCCAGCGCACTGAAGGCGCCGTGAAGCAGCTTCAGTTTCGCGGCCTGCAAAGTCTGCGGGCCCGCTTGGGTGAAATGAATGGCTAACTTGAGTTTGATAGAACAACTCGATCAAGCCCTTGACGCGATCATAGCCGGTCGCGAGACAGTACCCGTGCCGGCTAATGCCGAAATCGAGCCGCTGCTCGGCATCGCGGCGGACTTGCGTGATCTGCCTCGATCGAATTTCAAAGCACGCCTTAGTCACGAACTCGCTGCGGCTGCTGCTGCTCCGGAGGATTCCGAGAGCAGCGTATCAAACGAAGAAACTGCCGTGGATCAGATTCGCCCGGGCTTTCGCACTGTGACGCCCTACCTCACGGTGGCAAATGTGCACGACGAGATCGCTTTCATCGACCAGGTGTTTGCCGGCGAAGGACACATCTACGGCCTCGGGTCAGCGGGTGGTTTTCATTCGGAGTACAGGATTGGCGAGTCGATGTTGATGATTGGTGGTGGCGGCGAGGGCGCGACCTGGCAAGGAACACCATCGCCCGCATCCCTGCACATTTACGTGGAAGATGTTGACTCCGTCTACGAACGCGCTTTGCAAGCCGGCGCCACTTCCCTTCACCCACCGCAGGATATGCCCTACGGCGAACGCTCGGCCGCTATTCGCGATGTTGGCGGCAACGAGTGGTACCCGGCGACTTACAAAGGGGCTCGATACATTCCTGAGGGTCTTCACAACCTGATGCCTTACCTGCACCCAAGGGGTGCTGCTAAACAGTTGGACTTCCTGAAGCAGGCTTTTGGCGCCGAGGAAATTTTCCGCGGGGAATCCCCGCAGGGCGTCATCTATCACGCACAGGTGCGAATCGGTAACTCAGTCGTGGAGATGGGTGAGGCACACGGTGAGTGGCAACCAATGCCGATGGGTTTCATGCTGTATGTCGATGATGTCGATGCCTGGTACGCACGCGCGATGAAGGCTGAGGGTGCGGTCTCGCTTGGGGAACCGTCGGATCAACCTTACGGCGCCCGCGTTGGCGTTGTGAAAGATGCGTTCGATAACAACTGGTACCTGGCCACTCCCATTAGCGAAGTCTACGATCAGCCGGCAAAGAGTGAAGAGACTGCGACGCGCCATGATCCTGAAAGGAGCACAACAATGGCAGATGATCCCAAAGTATTCCGCGTGGTATTGGAAGTGCGCGACCTGGAAAAAGCAGTGGCCTTTTATTCCAAGCTACTTGGCCTGGAGGGCCGCAGGCAGCGAGGTTCCCGCGTTTACTTCTATTGCGGTCCAGTGATTGTGGCGGTGCTTGATCCGAGTGCAGGAGGGCTCGAACCGCAGCCAAATTCGGGCGATCTTTATTTCGCGGTGGGCAATATCGAAGAGATTCATGCCCGGGCGAGCGAGCTGAATTGTTTGTCGCTCGACGGAGTTCATGGGGCAAGTGGCGGCGAGATTATCGTGCGCCCGTGGGGCGAACGATCATTCTATGTGAAAGACCCGTGGGGAAATGGTTTGTGCTTCGTCGACGAGACGACGTTGTTTACGGGTAAGTGAGAGCGAAGGCGGAGTGTTCAGCGCAAGCTGTAGCTTGGAGCACCAAGAACGGCCTGGCAAAGACGTGGCGACTCCCATTCACGCCGCGGCTTCAGCCCGGCGTGAGAATGGGACTCTCAGCCCCATAACAGTTTCCAACGGTTTTCGCTTGATGAATTAATGCCAGAGCAAACCGTTGAAACGGTTGTAAGCGTTAATCGAAACCTGGCCGTCACCGGGCTGAAGCCGCGGTCTGAATTAGAAAGGAAAAGCAAAGTGTTATCGAATGACGGGTACTGGCTCAGTTTGAATTCTCCGCGCGTCCTCTGCGTCCTCTGCGCCTCGCGCCTCGGCGGTGAGTTTTTTCCGCAATGTTTTTCAGCGCGGAGTCGCCGAGCGCGCAGAGTTCACGCAGAGAAAAACCAAACTGACCCACTACCCGAATGACGAGACAACTTGTGACTGAAACTAACCGATGGTACTTTCCTGATACCAACACAATTGATAAGACTTCGACGGTAACCTTGTCCGACGGCAGCGCGATGGTTTTTAGTTCATTGGCAAGCGACAATGAACTGGAGCTGCCAAGAGTGTCAGACAAGGTACTGGGCTAACGGCGAATTGGAGAAATTCATGATGAGCAAACAGAGACACTCCGCGTCCACGAGATCGAGGCGGTACCTCCGGGGGTTAGGGCCGATAATTTTCGTGCTCTTCACCGTAGGCATTGCGGCGGCTCAAAAGCCTGCGAACTCCGCCGGGCAGTCGCTCTTTACGACGCTCGACGGGACTCGCATTCATTACGTGAACTACGGCCAGGGAACCGAAGCGCTGGTCCTGATTCACGGTTGGAGCTGCAACCTGGATTACTGGCGCGATCAAGTACCTGCCTTCGAGAAACGCAATCGAGTCATCGCCATTGATCTTCCGGGCCATGGCGAGAGCGACAAACCTCAACTCACCTACAGCATGGAATACTTTGCGCGCGCCGTCGACGCCGTGATGCGCGATGCCAAAGTTGAGCGCGCGGTGCTGGTGGGCCACAGCATGGGTACGCCCGTCGCCAGACAGTTCTATCGCAAGTACCCACAGAAGACGCTGGCAATCGTCATTGTTGACGGAGCATTGCGGCCGTTCGGTGACAAGAAACTGATGGACGGGTTTATTGCATCGTTTCGCGGTCCTAACTACAAGGACTCCGGCAAGCAGATGTTTGCCGCCATGGCGGGTCCAAACCTGAGCACCGAATTAAAGGAGCGAATCAACCAATCGTTTCTCAGCACGCCGCAACACGTCTTGGTAAGCGCGATGGAGGGCATGGCCGACGACTCGATCTGGGGTCCGGACAAGATCAACGTTCCAGTTCTGGCAATCATGGCCAAGTCGCCTTTCTATCCGCCCGACACCGAGGAGTTCTATCACACCATCGCACCGAAAATGGAATTTCAAATGTGGGAAGGTGTGGGCCACTTTCTGATGATGGAGAAACCCAAAGAGTTCAACACCGCAGTAATCGCGTTCCTGGATAAGAACGCACTGCTGAAAAAGTAACAATCGACAAGGCAGAGGAGAATCAAATGAGCACCACAGTAAAAGCAATCCCCGACGGCTACCATGCAGTGACACCGTATCTGATCATCAACGGTGCGGCTGACGCGCTCGAGTTTTACAAGCAGGCGTTTGGCGCAACTGAATTGTTTCGCATGGCCCAGCCCGATGGAAAAATCGGCCATGCGGAAATACAAATCGGCGACTCCCGGATCATGTTGGCCGACGAGTTTCCGGAAATGAAATACCTCGGTCCCAAAAGCATGGGCGGGTCAAGTGTAAGCATCATGCTGTACGTCGAGGATGTCGACTCAGTTTTCAAGCGAGCGGTAGACGCTGGAGCTGAGGAACAAAGGCCGATAGAAGACAAGTTCTACGGTGATCGAACGGGCAGTCTGGTGGATCCGTTTGGGCACGTTTGGCACGTGGGCACTCATAAGGAAGACGTAACCCCTGAAGAGATGGAAAAGCGGTTGGCCGCCGGCGCGCACGGGTAAGAGGCTCAGTCTGGTTTTCTCTGCGTAAACTCTCCGTGCTCGGCTGCGGTGGAGAAGTCCACGGAAAACGCTCATCGCCGAGGCACAGAGTGTAACGCAAGCTGTGAGCTTGGGTGCATCGCAAACTAACAGTTTGCGTTACGAGAGAAAGCTTACCCGCAAAAAATGAAGATGCCGCGACCACTGTTGTCGCGGCATCTTGTTTTGATCAACTGATTGCGATTCCCGAACTTACCAGGGGAACCACCGGCCATTGCGCCAGCGGCCGTTCCCGCGATTGTTACCCCGATACCGGCGGAAGCCGTCCTCATAACCACGCATGAACGCGTCTCGGTAAGCCTGCTTGTAGGCCTCCTTGTTGCCATAGTACCGGTCATAACCGTCGGTAGCATTCCGGTAGTAGTGCGACCGCTGCGGGTTGAAATTCTGGCCCCGCTGCGAATCGCTCTGGCCGGTAGACAAGCCATCCTGGTAACCGCGATCGCGCGCCACCTGGAAGCCGCGGTTGTTGCCGCGCCCATAACGATCATCGCGACCGCGACCGTAGTCACGATCACGATTCGAAGGCCACTGCTGCCACTGCGCCTGAGCGGTGCCGCTCGAGATCACACCCACGCCAATCACCATTACCAGACCCAGGATTGCGCCGCCAACCTTCTTCGTCAAATTCGTTGAATTCATAAACTGACCTCCCTCCGTTCGAGCTGTTTAGCAAATCGCAGGCCAGTTCTCGTGCTTGCAAAGATCCAGCTCTCAGGCACGCAAAACTCGCCTTCTCATTAGCTGAAAACACGAAATGGTATGCCGAGCTTTCGAGTTCGTTAGTGGTAACGCAAGCTATTAGGTTGCTGCCAGGCCCGCGTGTAACGCAAGCTGTTAGCTTGCGGTTTGTGATTGAATGCAATGCCGCCGAAGATCGCAAGCTAACAGCTTGCGTTACACAGCGGCACTTCGACGCCAGATCAAATAGGCGGGAATCCCGGTAAGCACCAGCAGGTAGCCGACACCGGACGTCCGGGGAGCGAGATAAGCGAGGTCGACGACGACCAGCAATGCCAGCACTATATAAATCAGAGGCACAAGGGGATAGCCAAGAGTGCGGTACGGGCGCTCGAGGTCAGGAGCTTTGCGCCGCAACATGACGACCGCACCAACCATCAACGCATAGAAAATGAGGTCGGCTGAAATGATGTATTCGAGCAACTGGGTGTAGACGTTCCCGTAAACCATCGCGCCGGTACGCGGATCGGTTGTGACTGTGCGCGGCAGAGTGAGAAGGGCCGCCCAGATTCCTTGCGCGACGAGCGCCACTGCGGGAACATGCCTGGCGTTGACTGTGGCCACTCGGCCGAAGAACAATCCGTCGCGCGCCATTGCGTAATACACGCGGGCTCCCGCCAGGATTAGCCCGTTGTTACAACCAAAGGTCGAAACCATGATCGCCACAGCCATTATTAGTGTGCCCTTCGAACCGAGGATCGCTTGCATGGTTGCCGTAGCCACTCGACCCTGAGGAGCGCCCTGAATGGATGCGAGCGGCAAGGTCACGACGTATGCCAGATTTGCCAGCAGATAAAGTGTGACTACGATGCCGCATCCGATCAGCAAAGCCCGCGGCAGATTCCGGCCGGGGTTTTCTACTTCGCCTGCCGTGAACGTCACGTTGTTCCAGGCCGACTGTGCAAACAGCGGTCCGGTCATCGCGCGACCCAGCAGCATGACCAGCGCCAGCGCGCCTGCGGTTGCCAAACCAGGTTGCGCCGTTTGCGGATTCCAGCCGTTGGCCGCCGGATGCCACCAGGAGGAAGTGTAGGCCGCGCTTCCATGATTCCACCCGAACGCTAATCCGATCACGATCAGGCCGATGAGCGCCGCCGTCTTGGTAAAGGTAAATGTGTTCTGGATCAGTTTGCCCGTTTTCAGCCCGCGTGTGTTTATTGCCGTGAGCAAAAGAATCATCACGATGCCGACCAGTTGCTGGGTCGAAAGTCCGATCGCGTAACTACCCAATCGACGAGGGGAAATCAGGTAATGATCCGAAGCCACGCTCGGCATCAACACGCCGGTGAAGTTTGCGAAAGCGATCGCGACCGCGGCAATCGTTCCCGTCTGCACAACCAGAAAAAGCGACCAGCCGAAAAGAAAACCAACAGCCGGGCTGTAGGCTTTGCCGAGAAAGACATATTGTCCGCCCGCATGCGGCATCATCGCGGCTAGTTCAGCGCAGCAGAGGGCGCCAGTGATAGTCAACACGCCGGCCAGCGCCCAGGCCACCAGCAACCATCCGGGCGAACCCACTAAACGCGATGATTCCGCTGAGGTAATGAAGATCCCCGACCCAATCATCGATCCCACAACAATCATCGTGGCATCGAGCATGGTTAATCCACGAACTAGTTTTTGAGGCGCATCAGTCTTCATTTTTCTCTCTCGGTCACAAAGAGTTCGATCGTAACGACTCTTTCATCCTGGCAAACGAAAGCGTCCCTTTCACGCAAGTTCGGGATTAGCTTTCCAGGTTTAGGGCACTGACGAAATGCTCAGCGTCTTATGCTTTTTATCAGGTAGAATGTCAAGGATTAGGCAGAACAGGATTAAGCAGAAGAGGGACTCCTTCAGTTTGAATTTCGACTTCTCGTTCGCTCTGCGGCTGCAACTGGGGCTGTGTACTCGGCTCGCGGCTCTGCCGCCCGATGTGCGGTGGCGGCTCTGCCCCACCCGCATTGCTCCCAAATCAACCCGGGGCTACGCCCGCAAACGTTATATCGTGAAATGGGGGCGCAGCCCCGTGACCCGCTTATGTTAGCCGGAAGGGCATAGCCCTTCCGCACATCGAGCGGCAGAGCCGCCAAACGATTTTCCACAGCCTATTATTTTCGAAGGCGAATCGAGACTCATCTATGATTCCCAGACGCAAATTCCATCACGCAGTCTTTTGCGCTGCCGGACTTTACAACATCAGTTGGGGGCTTTACTGCGTCTGGAATCCACAATGGCTCTTTCGCTTTTCCGGACTACCGCTCGATAACCACCCGCAGATCTTTGCCTGCCTCGGTATGGTGGTTGGGTTGTACGGGATCATTTATTTCGAAGTTGCGCGAGTTCCGGAACGGGGATGGTTGCTGGCGGCAGTGGGGTTGCTGGGAAAAGTGCTTGGTCCCATCGGTCTGGCCCAACTGATCTGGAGCGGAGAGTGGCCTCCGTCAACGGTCGTGCTGTCGCTGACCAATGACCTGATCTGGTGGATTCCCTTCTCGCTTTACTTGTACGACGCCTGGCCATTTTGGAAAAGCGAAATGCGAACATGAGGCTCAAGCAAAACGGATGTCGAGAAGTAATTTGAAAAGGGCTCGACGCTCACCCTGATGGCCCCAGCTACTGCTGTGGTCCAAAGATTTTCAGAGGAGGTTCTTGATGCGCGCGAAAGACTCGGCCGACTCACCGCAGAGACGCGGAGGACGCAGAGGACGCGCAGAGAGTCAAGACACCAGGAGTTCGCAGCTTGGTTGACTGATCACTTCACCGGCTTGCCATTCTCAATGACCACGCCTTCGCGGTAAATGTAGACGTGCTTCTCGAGCGCGGCCTTTCGCTGGGCACTCTTCGACTCAAAGTCCCCTCCGTAACCAGACATGGAAACTGAAATGGTGTCGCCAGTGCGTTTGATCTTGATCTCGTCGCTGCAGGTTCCAAAAGAGTGAGTCACTTTGGCGCCCGACTCTTTGACAGTAACCCAGTAGTACAGTGCCGGGCAGGCCTTTCCACCATCCAACGCGAGGAGCACAACATCGGCGTCGCCTACCTGATTGAGTTCGCTCAAACTCAAACCCGCATCTTCTGCAAAAGGCGGGTCCAGCAGGTTGCCCTTAAACAAGAGCTTTCCCGCGTCACTTATGCTCAGCGGGCCGTAACGGGTAGCAATGGTGTTTTCCTCCTGTGCCAGAGCAGTGGCGCCCGCAAGTAACAGCAAGACGATGGCGACGATGTATTTGCGCAATGATGTTCTCCTTCTTCCGGCTCTCAAGCCCGGAAACTATCGTTTGAAAACTCAGGTACTGGTGCAGTTTGATCTTTCATTCACACCGTGGCTGCAGCCCGGTGGTCCAGCAGGCTTTCGGATCTAGCTTGGCCGTTTCAACGGCTTCCGGCCTCGGTAAGTTAGGGAAAACCGTCAAAACGGTTCACCATTCAAAAGGCCGCCAGCTAGCCACCGGGCTAAGCCACGGTGTGCATGAGACAAATCCAAAAAACCAAACTGCACCAGTATCGAAAGCTAAACTTGCCTGATCTTCTCAACCAGATATGCGGACATGTAGCCACGATACTTTTCCTGCAAATCTTTTCGCCGCCAGTCCTGTCCCGTGATGACCCTTCTGCAAGTGGCGGCGCCGCAATGGCACTGCAGTTGAACATCGTCGTCGTCGGTCATGGCCCAATCGTGGGTCAACTCCTCGCCGGCGTCGATATCGCGCATGGCCACGAAGACAATCTGACCTTGCACACCGATGTTTGGTTCGCACGAGTGATTGCTGAAGATCATGCTGCCGGCGCGCTCTTCTTTGTTCAGTGGGCCAATAAACAGATCCTCTGCGATTTGAATTTCCGCGGAGCGATACCATTCGGGCAAGGCGCGCAATGTTTCCCGATCAAAGATGTAGCCGCCCTTGACGCAAACGATTTCGCCCCTGGCAATCGAAGCAATCGCAAAGAGACCCTGGCCATGAATGGCGCTGTCTTTCACTGCGGCTTTCGGCGAGATGTACGAAAGAGCCGGCATATTTCCGTCGCAGCCTTTGCGTCCTGGCCCCCTCTGCAAGAGCCACAATCTCGTAATCGTTTAGATAGGGCACTTGTGCCCCTCGCGGCAAAGGCGGACAAGTCCGCTGTCTAAACGACTTTGCCCAGGTCGTTCATTACCTGCTCATAAACACCGTTCAAGTCTTCAATTCGTTTCGCCTTGTAGAAAAGGCCGCGACTCTCTTCAGCGAGCAGCACCAGTGTCCGCCGTGCGTTCCCGTAGATTCTTGCGTTGAAACCCGATTGGGCAATATCGAATTCGGTGTCCAGGTAAATCGGATTAACCAACGTATCGCTGTTCTTACGGTTTCGAGTAAATCCGCAAAACTTATGGCTGACCCGCGAGACGGGCGGCTGGGGGAATCGTACAGCGCCAGAGCATTGTCCGCACCGTCGGACATCATCACCACGGCTCTGCGTCTCTCTACAGACCGGGGCCCAACTACTTGATCAAGGGTGAACTTCAACGCGTCCCAAACGTTCGAGCCGTCTTCACTCTCGAGAAGCGCCGCCAGGCTGATGACTTGCGATTCCGTTGCTCAGATTGCAGCCACGAGACGGCAAAGATCTGTTTCGGACCAACATTCTCAATCACAATCGACGCCTTGTATTTGGTCAGCCTGTCGGGCGCTCCAGGCATCTCCACCTGACTGGGTTCAGATCCCCCTCCGGGGCCACTGCGTCCCTGACCGGCTTCGGCGGCGTAGTTGTGATGAGCTGGCTTCTGACTTCGCGCAGGACCAGGCCGGGGTCTTCCCGAGTTTGAGCAAGAAGTTGTTCGGCGCCAACCGTCAAAAAGACGAGGATAATGATTGCTGCCGTGCGTAACATGTCTCCTCCTTGAGCTCTTCCTCTCGGGCGATTTGTTTGAATAATACGCTCTTTTGCGTCGCTCACAAGACCCGTTTTCAAATAGTCCTGGTGCAGTTTAGTTTCATTCACACCGTGGCTTTAGCCCGGTGATCAGCAGGCTTCTGGTTTCGGTTAGCCGTCTTAACGGCTTCGCACCTCAGCAAGCAAAACCGTTGAAACGGTTCACAATTTCTAAAGCGGCCTGCTGACCACCGGGCTAATGCCACGGTGTGAATGAGAGACTCCCAAAACCAAACTGCACCACCACCCTGCGAATCGCTTTCAAGGTCAATGCAAGGAATCAAAACACCGCGCGATCCTGGCCACTTTTCTTTGCCGCAAGGGCGAAACGCGGTTCGACGTGGACATCTGTTCCTTCAATCCGGGCCGCGACGTATTCGCCGACCACCGGCGCGTGTTTGAACCCGTGGCCTGAGCCGCCCCCGACCAGCCAGACGTTTGCCAATGCCGGATGACGATCGATTAGAAAGTCGCCGTTCCAGGTGTTTTCATATTGGCAGACCCGAGACTCAAGGACCGCAGCGTCTTTGAGAGCCGGCAGGCGGCGAGCCAAAAGCGCACGCACTTCAGCTAGTCCATCGGCGGTGGCTGTTCTGTTGCCAACCTCGGGATCAAAAGGTGGGCCATGACGATCAATGGCTACTTTTGTGCCTCGGTTTTCCAGATCGGGAAGGCCGTAGGCTTCGTCTTTGAAGTCGATCCAAATCGGCAGCACCGATAACGCAAACTGTCGCTGACGGGATTGGGCATCAAAGTAGAAAACCTCCTGGCGCGTCGAGTGAATGCGATCGCCCAACAACTGTGGGAAGAGCTTGGGCAACCACGGCCCACAGGCGAAGACATACGCGCCAGCCGAAATGCGTTCGCCGCTTTCAGTGAGCAGAACATCAAGCTGCCCGGAACTATTAGGGCTATCAGAAACGATCGGAGGGCAAACCAATTGCTGCCGGTAATCGACGCCGCTGCTGATCGCTTCACCAACCAAAGCCTGCACCGCTCGACTGGCGATGAGCGCGCCGCTCTCAGGCTCAAGCATGGCCCAGGCAAGATCGTCCGCCACGAATTGCGGAAAGCGTTGCGACAGCTCTGTGGTCGTCAGGCTCTCAAATTCAATCCCAACTCTTGCTAAGGTCGCGGCACATTTCGCGGGATAGGGATCGTCGTGGTGCACCAGCCACAGAACACCGGTGCGCTGAAAGAGTGGTTCATTAATTGAGGCAAAGAAGTCCTGCCAGAGTCCGAGCGCCCGGTTCGCCCAGCGTGTGTAGATCTCGTCGGCGCCGTAACCCATGCGAATGATGCGCGACCGGTCTCCGGAACTTGAACGATCGTTTCCCGCTCCGTAGGCATCGATCAAGACAACGCGCTTTCCGGCCTTTTTCAAATGGTAAGCGGTCCACGCGCCAAACACGCCGGCGCCGATCACCGCTACGTCCCATGGTCCCTTTGGTTTTGAATTCAGCATGGGTGTCGATCACACCGCCAAGCACGCTTTAACCGCAAAGCGGTTAAGCTACTAGCCTACAAACTTGTAACCGTGTCCGCGCACGGTTAGAAAGTGTTGCGGATCCTTAGCGTCCGCCTCCAGCTTTTGTCGCAACAGCCCTACGTGCACGTCCACCGTGCGCGTCAACATGCCACTTTCATAGCCCCAAACATCTCGCAGCAGTTGATCCCGCGAAAGTGTGGCGCCGCATTGTTCGATGAAGTAGCGCAGCAGTTGAAATTCACGCGCTGAGAGTTCCACCGTCCGGCCCGCGCAAGTCACCTCGGTACTACGAAAGTTCACCGCCACCAAACCAAAGCTAAAACTCTCGGGCAACTCGGCTGAATTAGCAGAAGTGCGGCTGCGGCGGAGCAGCGCCTCTAAACGCGCGAGCAACTCGAGCGGCTCAAACGGTTTGCAGAGATAATCGTCGGCTCCCAGCTTCAGGCCCAGCACCCTGTCGATCACCTGGCCGCGCGCTGTCAGCATCAGGAGAGGGGTAGTGATATTTCGCTGTCGCAGATCGCGACAGACGTCAAAGCCATTCTTCCCCGGCAGCATCACGTCCAGAATAATGATGTCAAAGTCGCCCTCAGACGCCCGCGCCAGACCCGTCAATCCATCGGCGGCAGTTTCCACGCGATAGTCTTCCGCGCCCAGCAAGTCCGACAGAGCCATCGTAATGCCAGCGTCGTCTTCAATCAGCAGTATCTTGTTTGTCATCGCTGTTCGTTTCATCAGCCGTAGCCGGCGCCTCTGCTTCAGCCGCAGGCAGGTGCAGCGTGAAAGACGTTCCCTCGCTTGCCGACGACTGAACGGTCACGCGTCCTCCCAGCGCGCGCAGATGGCGCTCGACCAGAGACAGACCCAATCCCGCTCCGCTGACGGGCGAGGCCACGACATCCTGGCCTCGATAAAACGGTTCAAAGATATGCGGCAGATCCCGGGGCGGAATTCCCGGACCCCGATCCGCGACGGTGATCTGTACTTCCCTGCCCCGTTTGGCGTGCTGCGCTCGCGCAGTCACACGCAGCCATTTGCCTTGTGACGCATATTTCAGAGCGTTCTCAAAAAGGTTTTTCAAAGCGCTCTCGAGCGAGGGAACATCGGTGAGCACGAGGGGCAGGTCTGCTTCAATCTGTTTCTCAATCTGCCAATGCTCCTCTCGAAACGAGTTCGAATATTCTTCCAGGGCCCGATCGATGATCTCTGCGACGCTCGCGGGTTGCGGATCGTAGATACGGCGGCCCGACTGAATGCCCGCAAAGCTCAGCATGCGCTCGACCTGATTTATCAGCCGGCGCGCTTCGCTCTGAATCACATCACCGTACTGTTGCACACGGGCCGGATCCTGGATCATTCCCTTCGACAGATTGTAGCTGGTCGAATGAATCACAGTCAGCGGAGTGCGCAACTCGTGAGACACGCCGGCGACGAACTCCATCTGCTGCCGGGCGAGGCTGCGCGCGCGCGCGGTTGCCAGCATGAGCATCACGATGCTGCCGGCCAACAGCAGCAGGATGCCAAAACTCAACGTGAGATTGTGACGGCGCGAATGTTCGACCAGAGACTCAAGCGAACCCGACTTGCTTTTCACAACCAGCAACCAGGCGCTGTCTTCAGCCGGCGACCCCGCCCTGTTCGGTACCAGTCGTGAAAGCGGCAAGCCCTGTGGACCAGAGACAAACGGTTGCGGGCCGGGTGGAGGCGGTGGGCCCGAGCGACGTTCGGGCGGAGGTGGACCATCATCCGGCGGACCTGGACGAGGACCAGGAGGCGGAGGCCCCTGCCGACCCTGCATCATATTCGTCTCCAGCAAGACGATGCCGCCATCAACCTCAGACAACGAGTCGGTCGTCAGGGACGGCTCGGATACATAAATCATGCCCAGGGGTTGAGTGTTCACAATCGCGACGTGATACTCCGAACGCGCCTCCGGACCAAAGTGCCGCTCGACCAACTCGGGAAGCAGACGCTCACGCAAATACTCCGGGTCGATTTCGAGAAAGCACCAGCCCTTTAGTTCAGGAGTCTTAACCGTTCCTTCAGCCGGCGCGGGTCTGAGCGCCTGCAACAGTTCCCGCGACCCGCGCGGTTGCAGAGGGCGGCCTTCGATTAGATCATTGCGCAGTGGAGGAGGGAAAGGTCGCGGTGAATCACTCTGCGGTTGCCCTTCGGGCGGCTGCGGCATACCGGTAATCAGAGGGAAAATTACCACGGGCCTTCCCTGAGAGAACTCGAAAGCAAACCCGCGCGGAAAAAACGGGGGCTCGCCTCCGGGCATCCGCAGGCGCTTCTCTAAAATCGTGCGATAGAACGCGAACTCGTCGGGCCAGGTTTCTTCTTTGAAATGGTCATCATGCTGGTCCTTCAAACTCAGACGCTTGAAGACGAAACCTTTGTCAGTTTGAGTTCCGACGCTGATCGATCTGAGTAACTGCGGACGTTCTGCGGCGCTGCGCCAGTGGCTGGTAAGGGTCAGAAGAGACGGCTCGACTTTGTCCAAATCCTCGCCGAGTGGCGGAGCGCGGAAAAAAGGAATCAAACGCAGAACTGTTTCACGAAGATCGCCGCTAAAATTCCGCAGCGTCCCGGCCAGGAAATCATGTCGTTGGCGCCGGTCGGCATCGCTCACCTGCTTAATCCAGTGATACTGCAACCCTCCGGCAAGCAACGTAAGCAGCACCAGCGCGACCGAACCCGGAATCAGCCATTTTGATCTGATGAGATCGAACATCGGATGCGCATTATAGCTTTCAATTTTGCGCGCTGGTATCGGCGTGGGCCGAGACTTTACCTCCTGCTTACAAACTGGCCTTCTCTTTACTCAGGCTTTACACAGCCGCTCGGTCCTTTCGCTTAAGATGTTCGTCTAATGAGGTGAACGAAACAGCACCATGGATAATTCGTAGCGCAAGCTGTTGGCTTGCGGCCTAATTGGGTAACGCAAGCTGTTAGCTTGCGGCTTCGGATCGTTAAGCAAGCTCTCGGCTTGCAACAGCGCAAACTAACAGTTTGCGTTACACTGAGGCAGCCGCCACTCAAACGGAAATAGAAAGGAGCAACAAATCGTGAAAACTCGAATCGCAGCTTTGATCGGCATCGTCGCGCTGGTCGCCGCGGGCGTGGTCCTTGCCGCCGCTCAGGGCGGACAGGAACCAGGTCCACCCCACCGCAGAGAAGGTGGACCGCCACCGCCGCCTTTTGGCGTACCCGACGTTGAGCACTTGACTCAGGCGCTGGGTTTGACCGACGCGCAAGCAACAGAACTCAAGCCATTCCTGGACACCGAGCGGGCAACGGTCGATGGCCTGATGCAGAAGCTCGGAGATACGCACCGGCAGCTCGAAGAGGCCACAAAGGACGGACACTTCGATGAAGCCCAGGTACGCACGCTGGCCAGTCAGCATGCGCAGGCCCAAGTCGACTTGATCGTTGAGCAGGAACGCGTGAAGGCAAAAATCTATAACACCCTGACGCCGGAACAGCGCACCAAAGCGCAGCAGATGCATCGCCATGGACCACATCCCGGAGGACCAGGCGGACCTCGCGGAGGGGCCCCGGGAATGCCGCCGCCACCGCCACCGGAACCAATGAATTAAGTTCCCTGACGTAGCGTCTCCCAACCGAAAGAGGACCATCAGAAAGAACCCTGATGGTCCTCTTTTGAATTGATAGAAACTGTAAATTTAGACAGAGGCACCTCGGAGTAATCACCCGTTTAGACAGGGCACTTGTGTCCCTCGCTGCGCCGGCGGACAAGTCCGCTAACTAAACGGAGTCCGAGAATTTTTGATCCTCTTAGCGAAAGGGGTTTGTTGTTCACGACCCCCCCATCTCTTTCAAATTCAGAAATCATACTCAGTGGAATTGACGCGACCGGCAGGCGATCTGTTAGCAAGACGAGTTGTAACGCAAGCTGTTAGCTTGCGCTGTGGCTGGCAGCCATTCAACCTCGGTCGCAAGCTAACAGCTTGCGCTACTCTAGCGACGCGGGCCTTTCAACTGTGCCGCTAGCGCCGCAACGCATTCGCGGTTAGAATAGCCTCGCATTTTTCAAGCAAATCCACACACACAGACATGGAAAAATACGATCTGATCGTTATCGGTTCCGGCCCCGCCGGCCAGCGTGCAGCGATTCAAGGGGCAAAACTCGGCAAGCGCGTGGCGCTGGTCGAGAAACGCGAAGTCGTGGGCGGCGCGTGTATCAACACAGGCACCATTCCCAGCAAGTCGATGCGTGAAGCCGTGATGCACCTTTCCGGTTATCAATACCAGGGCATCTACGGGCTCAGCTATCGGGTAAAAGAAAAGATCACCGTCGCCGACCTGTCTTTCCGCGTCAACCAGGTGATCAAGACTGAGATTGACGTGACGCTGGCGCAACTCTCACGGAACGGGATCGAAGTACTGCGCGGCGCGGCCAGTTTCGTCGATCCGCATCACCTGCAGGTGGCCAACTCGCACAGGCAGTCAGACGACTACGAAGCCGGCGTGATCGTGATCGCCACCGGCACGCGGCCCGCCGAGTCTCCGCTGGTGCCAATCAACGGGCGCACCATCATCAACAGTGATCAGGTCTTTTGCATGGAAAGCCTGCCGAAGACATTCATCGTTGTCGGCGGCGGCGTCATCGGTGTGGAATATGCCTCGATGTTCGCCGCCCTCGGGGTGCGCGTTATCGTGATCGAGAAGCGACCTCGCCTGCTCGAGTTTGCCGATCAGGAGATCGTCGAAGCGCTCTGCTATCACCTGCGCGACAACTTTGTCACGTTGCGTTTGAACGAAGAAGTACTGAGCGTGGAAGAGGCGCCAGACGGCAAGGTGATCGCCAATCTGGAGAGTCACAAGAAGATCTCCGGCGACGCGCTGCTGTATTCAATCGGTCGCCAGGGCAATGTCGATGAGCTGAATCTGGCTGCGGCCGGGCTCGAAGCAGACCATCGCGGGCGTATCACGGTCGACGATCGCTATCGTACAAAGCAGGAGCACATTCTGGCAGTCGGCGACGTCATTGGCTTCCCCAGTCTCGCTTCGGTCTCGATGGAGCAGGGACGGATGGCAGTGGGGTTGGCCTTCGGCGCCAAATGCAATTCCGATCCCGCGCATTATCCTTACGGCATCTACACCGTCCCAGAGATCTCGTTTGTCGGTAAGACTGAGGAACAACTCACTGAGGCCGACATACCTTACGAAGTGGGTGTCGCCTACTATCGCGAGGTGGCGCGCGGACAGATTCGCGGCGACACAACCGGCCGGTTGAAACTGGTCTTTCATCGCGACACAAAAGAGTTGCTGGGCGTACATATCATCGGCGAAGGCGCCTCTGAGATTCTGCACATCGGCCAGGCTGTGCTGATTCTAAAAGGGACTATCGATTATTTTATCGAAACAGTGTTCAACTATCCGACTCTGGCTGAATGCTATAAAACCGCGGCCTTTAATGGATTGAATAAGCTGTCCGCGATTGTGTCGGAATAAGAATAGTGACGTGTGATGAGTGGAAATCAATGATGCGTGATACTACTTCGCATCACTCATCACTCATCACTCATCACTCATCACTTCATCACTTCATCATCCCTCATCACTTTCTTCCCCCGTCCATCCAAGCGAGAAGACGGCTCGTGATTACGCCCAGAACAACACCGTAGCTTGCTGAAAGGTAAGGACTGCTGACGATGTGAATGAAATCATCGCGCTGAGGTGGTGCGACGAGCGGCAGCAAAAGACTGAGGACGACTTCAGCGCAAACAATCCCCAGCAGGGCTCCCACCAGAAAACCAAACGGCCGGCCTCTCAACGCAGCGCCCAGACCCAACAACAAACCCGTCATCAAACCGAGGATTGAGGTCACCGGTATCCCGATAAAGATGAGCATCAAGGGGAGGACCGTCACGGCGGCCAACACCGTGGCCGGCAATTCTCTTAGACTGATTGCGATGACAACCACACCAGCGCCGTACGCCAGGATCAAGCACAGCACGCCGCCGATTAGTGCAGATGCAATTCCCAGGAAGATCGCGCGGCTGAACTTAGCAAGCATGATCGCCAGTTTACACGTTTGACTGAAAATGAGCGGGAACGGCAAACAGACTCTTTGGCGATTCGAGAAATTAAATGCGAAGCGGTGCAGTTACTCGACTGTTGAAGCGAGCCCTCTCCGCCGGCATCAAGGCTTCTTTACAGTCGCGCTACCACCGCGCTGGCCGGCCACACAATCAGGAAATCACCGACTGCAGCGTCGAGATTGACAGCTCTCTAACGCTTAAGCGAGAATTGCGCGCACACACGTCACCAACAACTCAAACTCCAGAGGTAAGCACACATGGCGACAAACTTCATCTATTGTCCCAACTGCTCGGCGCAAAATCTGGCTATCGACGCCACCTGCAAGGAATGCGGCCTTGCCCTGCCGAGACTTGCAGTCATACCAGACGCACCTTCCGCGGCCCTTGTGCCGGTGGGGGCCGAGAAGAAAGTCGCTGCCGGAGTGTGCGGCATTCTGCTGGGTTCGCTTGGCGTCCACAAATTCATTCTGGGTTACCCGGCACAAGGCACCATCATGTTGGCGATTTCGCTGGTGGGATTCCTGCTCTGTGGTGGGGTCCCAACACTCGTCGTAGGAATCATCGGGCTCATCGAGGGCATAATGTATTTGACCAAGCCCGATCAAGAATTCGTGAACACTTACATCACGAACAAGAAGGGTTGGCTGTAAGCTCCCAGCACCCGAATATCCTTGCTTGTTCACTCGGCAACCTGCGCTGGCCGACCTACACATAGTTCAGCGGAGAAACAGACCATGACACTCAAACCCAATCTGATCAACTTTCCGGATCTATCGCACCATGCCTTTCAACATCCACTGGATAGCCAGGCCACGGCCAAGCTGGCGAAAGTTCCCGGTTTGCCTAAAGTGATAAAATTCATCTCCCAGAAAAGTGTTGAGCAAATGCTGCATTACTCCAACATCGCGGGCAAGATACGTGTGAGCGAGCGTCAATATCCTTCGCTTTACAAACAATACCTGCGAATGGCGGAGGTGCTTGACGTACGTAAGCTGCCGTCTTTGTACATAGAGACCACGCCCACCATAAACGCCTTCGCCGCGGGTATTGATAACTATTCAATCGTGCTGTGTTCTGGGCTGATCGACATAATGGACGAGGATGAACTGCTGGCGATTCTCGGACACGAGCTGGGTCATGTAAAGTGTGAGCATCAATTGTATAAGACCACCGCGATGGTGCTGACCGGTTTTGGCGGTACGGTCCTCTCGCAGCTTTCACAAACAGGAATACCAGGTGTTGAGTTCTTCGTTAGCGCCGGACGGCTGGGAGTCGAGTTTGCCATCATGGATTGGAATCGCAAAGCCGAGCTTTCTTGTGATCGCGCGGCACTGCTTGCCACGCAGGACGTGGACGTTGTAGCGAGAGCTCTGGCCAAGCTTGGGGGTTTTTCGAGGCGATATGAGGCGGAACTCGACCTCGACGAAGTGGAGAACCAGGCCAACCTCTATGCGGAATTGGGGGCAGATTCACTCTTCATGAAGTTATTAAAGCTGCAGTCTATGATGGAAGCGACACATCCTTACCCGGTTGTCAGGGTGAAAGAGATCAGAGCATGGGCCAAGTCCGAGGAATACGAACAGATCATAAAGGGCACCTACAAGAAGTTCACGCCGAAGCTGACCGTTGCTGGATGGCAGGACCTGACCATTCTTACACCGAGAGCCAGGGAGTGCCCCAACCCAAAATGTAAGTATCCTTGTGACGAGAACTTCACTTTTTGCCCAAGCTGTCAAACCAACGTACGCACGGGACTGCTAATCTGCGGCAAATGCCGCCACCCAGTCGAGTCCGACTGGACGTTTTGCATGAGTTGTGCCCATTCACTTCAGGTAACGGAAGAGCTTCCGGAGTCCACGACGAAACAAATTGGTTCGGCTTGAAGTGGTGTCCTGATTTGAAATTCTCTGCGCCCATCTCTGCGTTCTCAGCGACTTCTTAGAAACGCGTCTTTGGAATTGTTCCGTTTAGACAGGGCACTTGTGCCCCCGCGGCGTCGGCGGACAAGTCCGCTATCTAAACGGAGTAAGGGATGAATCGCTTCATCCTGTTATCTGCCCGTCCCCCGGACGCGCCTGTGATGCTCGGCGGTGAGTGTTTTCCAAGCTGCCAGGTTCCGCGAATGCTCTACTTCTCGTATGATTGACTCGAGCTGGTCAGTACAAGGAGGGTGAATTCAATGGCTAACGCAAAGAAGCGCGCGCTGATTGTGGTCGATGTGCAGAACGATTTCTGTCCCGGCGGTTCGCTGGCTGTTCCTCAGGGAAACGAGGTCGTCGGCCCGCTCAACAAGTTGATCGAGGAGTTCCTCGAGCGCGGCGAACCCGTCTTCAAAAGCCGTGATTGGCATCCGCCGCAAACAAAACATTTTCAATTGTACGGAGGCACGTGGCCGGTGCACTGCGTCCAGGAAACCAAAGGCGCGGAGTTCCATCCGGCGCTGCTCGACGACCAGCACATCAGAATTATTTCCAAGGGCCTCGGGGACAAAGACTGCTATTCGGCCTTCGACGGCACCGATTTGGCCCTGCAGCTTAAGCGGCTGGGAGTCGAAGAAGTTTGGGTCGGTGGCCTGGCCACTGACTACTGCGTCAAGAACACAGTGCTCGATGCGCTCAAGGAAGGGTTGGCAGTTAAGGCCGTTGAGGACGCGATGCGCGCTGTCGAATTAAACCCTGGAGACGGCGAGCGAGCCATTGGCGAAATGCGCGACGCCGGGGCGGAATTCGTAACGACTCGCGTCGAACGAAATCCAAGCCAGCCCGCGGAGCGGGCGACAGCCGTGTGATCCGGGCTGTCGCCCGCTCCGCTGGCTGGGACTCAGCATGCTCTAATTGCTTCTACCGGCAGCGATCTTTGCAGCGGTTCCGATCATGCTTCGCGTCGTCTTCACAACGATGGCGTTCTCGTCCGCGATAGCGGCGACACTCGTCCTTTCGCCGATCGTAAATCTCTTCACATCTTCTCTTGCACCGGTCGCGGTGCCTGTCGGCAGCCGAAACGCGGGACGCTGAGGCACCGAGAGTCATCCCCAGCAGAAACAGCACGACGAAACTCATCCGTATAAAAACACTGGTTTTTGATTTCATATCTGGCTCCTTCTTGTTGGATGGACCACTTGATCCGTGGCTGAATCCGGAACTTATGGTAATACGCCCTTCGAACGCGGGCACTGATTTTCCTTTTGGGAGAGGGGGCCCCGCAAGCATACAACCTAAGGTTCGCCGACAAAAGCAAAAACTGCACGGGTTCTTGCCGCTCACAGAACCGGCCCAAAGCCTCCTCAGGTCTGGCCCTCGTCGTGGTATGATTCTGCGCCAATGGGCACACTAAACATCGATCGTTACCACGCGGCGATGGGTGACGCGTCTTACAAAGAAGTCGCGCGCCTGCATGACAAACCATTGAGCGAGGCGTTGGCTACTTTCTATGTGACGCAGCGCAAGCTTCCCTTCGCGCCGTGTCTGGGCCATGAGCGGCTGGTGCGGCTGCTGATTGACAGCCAAATCGATCGGCCGCGGCTCAGGTTTCTGGAACAGGATCGCGGCGGCCTGCAGCGCTTTGCCAAAGCGATCGAGGATATGCAGTTCATCGGCTCGATTCGCGCCGTACGCCCCGGCACGATCGTTTTCGCTCAGCAGCCCTTCGCCGATATCAGCGGCGCCTTTGGTCTGACCCAGGCCCAGGAGATCAAGTTCGAACACGCTTTTGACTTGCCCATGACAACGGCGGCGACGGCACTGCAGTTCCGCATCGCGGCCGGCGAACACCGCTGGTTGTCGGACTTTTCTTTGCGACGTAACGGCGACATCGAACGCGCCGTCGACATTGCCACCTACGCTTTTATCGGCGGCTTTAATGACACTTCGAACATGGAAGCGGCGCATCGTCTGGACATTCCCGCCGTCGGCACTGAGGCGCATTACTGGCAGCAGTCATACCTCGAATACATGTACGAACCAGAGATTGAGCCGCGCACCGGAAGGCCCAAGCACTTTGAGCAGGTCGCCTTTGAAAGATGGTTGGACGCCAATCCGAACGGCACGACGCTGTTGCTCGACACGATCGATGTCTATCTCGGCGCGGTCCACGCGGCAATGGCCGCTACGTCAACCACGGCGCGCCGAAACGCCTTCAAAGGTTTCCGCGTGGACTCTGGCGACCTGGCAGAGTTGGGGCGTTGGTGCCTGCGCTTTTTTGAAGCCAATGGTTTGCGGGACTTGCGCCCGAATTTGACCGGGGATCTGGATGTGGAAAAGGTGCGCTCCATCGTCCACGAGTTTCCCGAAGCCGCGGGCTTTGGCATCGGCACGAAACTCTCGAGCGAGGTGCCGGCCGTCGCCGGAGTAATTTTCAAACAAAGCCTGATTGACGGAAGGCCCACACTCAAAGCCTCGAATTCTCCGGACAAGACGACGCTGCCCGGCAGGCTGCAACTCTATCGCGGCATCGACCACGACGGCTTTTTCGTGGGCGACGTGATCGGACTTGAAGATGAGGAGATTCAGATCACGGGTGCTGTCCGTGTCGAAGCGCTGCTGAATAAGTTCTGGGAGAACGGCCAGCACGCCGCGATTCCTTCAATCGAGAAACAGAAGGCCCTGGTCGAAGATCAGCGCAAGCGTTTAGGAGACATTGATAATTATCCGCGCAGCCTGAGTCCCGCCCTTGAAGCGTTGCGTGACGATCTCACCACGCAGATGCGCGCTGATAATTCCGGCTGGCAGGAAATCCTCGCGATGCCCGAACCGGTGTCTGAAGAGTTTGCGCAGCCGAAGTAGACGAAACTAAGCCCAGGCAGCCACGGGTTCCGAAAGCCAGCAGGATAAATTTGGTCAACTGAAAAGCGTGATGCGTGAAACTAACGAAGACAAATTGCGTTGGGTCAGAAGCCAGGCAACAGATGCGGAAATCCAGGAGATTTTCGAACAGCGCAACCGTTTACTGGAAGACAAAGTAGAGTTGCAGCAACAACTGACAGAGGCTGTCGCGGAATTGTACCGGCTGCGATCTGAACGAGAACAGCAAAGGCAACTGGGCATTTCGCTTTCGGCCTGGAGCGATATCCCGGAAGCGCAGCGTGAGGTTGATCGGAGTTGGGCTCGCCAGGAATTGGCGTTTGCGCCCGAAGCGGAGCCGCCCGATTGGAAGGCTGATCTTCATCCTGCTCCAGCACCTAAAGCAAAAGATCAGAAACTGAAAGCGCTGGTCGTAGACGATAATTACATCGTGCGCTTTTTTTGGAGAAAGTTGCTGGAAAACTTCGGGCATCATGTGATCCTCGGAGAGAATGGACTTGACGCCGTGAAGATGGCCCAAAGTCAAAAGCCCGACATTATTTTATCGATCTGAACATGCCCCTGCTGGGTGGCTGCGAGGCGGCGCGCCGGCTGCGGCTACTGCCAGAGACAAAGGAAATACCGATCATCGCCTTCTCAGGAGATGATCGACCGGAGACTCGCGCACAGGCGCGCGAAGCCGGCTGCGATGATTTTGTAAGTAAACAGATTGATGCGAACAAACTCAGTGCTATTTTGGTCCGCTTTACGGGAAGACATTGAGTTTCGATTCGGGCTGCAAACAGTTTCTGAAAAATTCGCGCAACGAGATCTGAAAGGCGGAAACGATGTACAAGAAACGACTAGTAGGAATCTCTTGGCGCAAGTTAATGTGCGCGACCCTTATCGTTCTCTTTGCTTCCGTATCATTGCTGCCGCAAACGAAACGAGCGAGAAATGTGGCTGCCCGATACGTTCCAGTCATTGAGTATGATCCGAAGCGCGATGCCGCGCAGGATCTACAAGACGCCATCAAAGAAGCCGAGCACGCTCACAAAAACATTCTGCTGGAAGTAGGAGGCGAATGGTGCAGTTGGTGTCATACCCTGGACAAATTTTTTCAAGCGAATGCTGGCCTGCTTGCAGTTCGAGATAAGAATTTCGTGACGCTGAAGATCAATTTCAGTGAGGAAAACGCCAACGAGAAAGTGCTTTCAAGATACCCGCCAATTAACGGTTATCCGCACATCTTCTTCCTTGATTCACACGGCAAGCTTTTGCAGTCACAGGACACCGGCCTTCTGGAAAGCGGCAAGAGTTATGATCTGGAAAGGCTCACTGCTGTCCTGAAAAAATGGGGACCTCCACATTAGAGCGGAGGTGTGGACCTCCAGACTATGACCGTCGTTCCTGACGAACTATTACGGCCGACTCGTCCCCTCTCGGGAAATGAATCAAGGTTTTGGGTCGGCTTCTTCCTTTGCGTGAGACGCTTTAACGAGTTGAGCGATGACAATCCCATGGATTTCACGCAAAGCGCAAAGCACGCAAAGGCTTTCTTGTCGGTCTGAGGCAGCGCGCCTCGCTGGTAACACTTCGGGAAAGCCGTCTGACGACGGCTAGAAACAGAACGCTACCGAACGCCTGCATAATCAGCGGGAACGATTGGTGAGAACGCGAGCAGTTGATGGCGCACACTCTCAGTCGCCGCTAATGCCGGCGCTGATGCGGTCTTCGTCGGTTTCGTGAGCGGAGTGACTTTCCCGCACCTCTTCGACGGGGGCTTCTTTTCGAGGCCTTCTGAGTGCGGCGGTTAGTCGCCCGCGCATGCGTCCCAACGCTTCAGCGGTTCTGCGCCAGCGGGCCGTCGAGCTGAGATCGTCCAGTAGAGAGTACGCAACGGGTGTCGCGATCAGCGTCAGCAGCAGCGAGAGTGTCTGGCCGCAGATGACCACTACGGCGATCGAGCGCCGCTCTTCGGCGCCCGGGCCAGTACCGACGGCCAGCGGCGACATGCCGGCAACCAGTGCCAGCGTGGTCATCAGGATCGGCCGCAGTCGATCGCGATTGCCCTGCATGATCGCTTCCAAACGCTCCATGCCGCGCGCGCGCAGATTGTTCATGTGATCGATCTGCAGAATGGAATTCTTCTTCACCACGCCGAACAACACCAGCACTCCGAGCGCCGAATACAGATTCAGGGTATCGCCGGTGGCCCACAAGCCGAGCAACCCGAACGGCACAGACAACGGCAAGCTGAGCAGAATAGTGATGGGGTGGACCACACTCTCGAACTGCGAAGCCAAAATCATGTACATGAAGGCAATCGACAAGAGGAAGGCGAAGACGAACTCGATCAGCGTCTTTTCCATCTCGCGACCCTTCCCGGAAATCGCCGTCGTGTAGGCCGCGGGCATGTTTAGATCGGCGGCCGCCTGCTTCAGCCAACTAAGACGATCGGCAAGAGCGAACCCGGGCGCTACCGAGGCACGCATCGAAGCGACTCGCTGGCGATCGAGGCGGTCCACTCGCGAGGGGCTCTTATCCTCTTTGATCGTCACCAGGCTATCCAAACGCACCAAACCGCTTTTTGAAGAAGGCACGTACAGGCGTGAGATAGTGCCGGCATCGCTGCGGTCGCGATCGCTCAAACGCAGTTGCACGTCATAGTCTTCATTGACCGTCGGGTCACGAAAACGCGATACCTGATCGTCGCCGCCGACCATCAAGTTGAGCGCGTTCGAGACATCCGATGAATCGACGCCCAAATCTGCGGCCCGGGCCCGGTCGATGTGTACGCGCAACTCGGGCTTATCGAGTTTCAGTGTGGTGTCGGCGTCGACAATGCCGCCCGCTTCCAGCGATTTCCGGCGCAAAGTCTCAGCATATTCGGCAAGCTGTTCGAGTTCCGGTCCTTTGATCGCAAAGTCGATATCGTTGTTTCCGCCGCCGATATTGAATGACTGCGCGTTGCGCACAGAGCATCTGAGGGGCGCGTATTTCGCCAGGCGCCGGCGAATCTCGACCATCACGTCTCGCTGCGAGTAGTTACCGCGAAAGGCGTTCAGCGGATGACCCTGCACGGTGTCGTGAAACAGCCGGCCCAGGGAAAATTTTCGCTCCTCGTGCGGAGCAATGCGGACATACACACTGCCCTGATTTACATTTCCCAGGAATGAACCACCGGCGGAAGAAAGGATCATGCGCACGCCCGGAGTCTGCTGCAGCTCCTTCTCGACTTGCAGCATCGCCTCGTTCATTGTAGCCACGCTGGTGCCTTCGGGAGCGTTGACGTTCACATCAAACTCGGCTTCATCGACGTCGCTGGGAATGTATTCCTGTTTCACCAGGCTGTAGAGCGGCACGTTGGCCGCAATTACCAGCAGGGCCAGCGTAGCGACAATCAGTCGATGCCGCATGGCCAACGCCAGCAGACGGGTGTAGCCGCGATCCAGCCAGCCATAGAAACCACCGCGCGAGCCGGCAATGGCATGATGGTCATCATGGCCCCCGTGGCCCGCCGCTGCGTCTTCCGCGCGCAGGAGTCGTGCGCTCATCATCGGCGTCAGCGTGAACGACACCAAAAGCGAAACCATGATCGCTACGGCCGCGGTAATGCCGAATTGATACAGAAAACGGCCGGAAATCGAAGACATGAACGAGACCGGCAAAAAAATCACCACCAGTGAAAAAGTCGTGGCCATCACCGCCAGGCCAATGTCCGAGGTTGCTTCTTTCGCAGCGCGCATCGGGTTCATGCGCTTCTCTTCCACAAAACGGAAAATGTTTTCCAGCACCACGATGGCATCATCGATGACCACACCGACCATCAACACCAGCGCCAGCATGGTTACACTGTTGAGGGTAAAATTCAGCGCGCGCATCATCCCGAAGGCGGAGATCACCGAACACGGAATCGCCACCGCGGCGATAGCCGTCGAGCGCCAGGAACGCATGAAGACCAGCACCACCAGGCTGGCCAGGATGCTGCCCAGCACCAGGTGCTGTTTGATTTCGTGCAGCGCTGCTTCGATGTAGCGAGACTGATCGCGGATCACCTCAACTCGCACGTCTGCCGGCAACTGTCCTTTGATCTTCTCGAGTTCCCGCTTGACGTTGTTGATGACTTCGACCGTGTTCGAGCCTGATTGCCTGCGCACCTCGAGCGTGACGGTGGGTACGCCGTTCAGTCGAGCCAGTGAGCGCTGCTCTTTTGTGCCATCCTCGACCCGGCCAATGTCGTTGATTCTGATCGGCGCGCCGTTGACGTTCGCGACCACCATGTCATTCATTTCGCGCGCATCTGTGTAACGCCCGAGCGTGCGCAAGACCAACTCGCGGCGGCCGGCTTCGACATTTCCGCCCGGAACGTCGGCGTTCTGGCGCACCAGCGCGTTCCGCACCTGGGTAATGGGAATGTGATAGGCCGCCAGCCGTTCGGCGTCGATCCAGACATTGATCGCGCGATCGAGGTTGCCGACGACGTTCACCTGGCCCACCCCGCCGGCTCGCTCGAGCTGCAGTTTGACGGTGAAATTAGCGAACTCGGACAACTCGCGCAGCGAGCGATCGGCGGAAAGGGCGATCGTGATCACCGGGGTGCTGTCGTTGTCGAACTTCTGCACGACCGGCGGCTTGGCATCAGGGGGCAGATTTCGGATTACCGTACTCACTCGATCGCGGACGTCCTGAGCGGCGGTGTCGACGTTGCGATCCAGATTGAAGGTCGCAATCACAATCGAGTTGCCGGGCGCGGACACCGAGCGCAACTGGTCCATGCCATCCACGGTGTTGACGACTTCTTCGATGCGCTGCGAGACCAGAGTCTCGACTTCTTCCGCGGAGGCGCCGGGAAGACTGGTTCGCACAGCGACGGTCGGCAGGTCAACTGAAGGAAAACGATCCACGCCGAGCTTGAAATAGCTGGCGGTGCCGACGACCACCAGCGACATCACGATCATCGTCGCGAAGACTGGGCGGCGGATACAGATTTCTGCGAGCTTTTGCATTAGTGGAACAGTATGAATGCGCGCTGCGGATCGACAGGTCGGTACCACCTGCGGTAGCGGGTGGGTGATAGCTTGAAAGACACCCGCCCGCTACCGCAGGCGGTACTGACCTGTTCGACACCCTTAACGACAAACTAAAAAGTCTATGCTACTCCAGGACCTGCACGGCCTGGCCTGATTGCAGATTGCCGGGATCGACAATCACGGATTCACCGACCTTGACACCAGCCAGCACCTCGGTCCATTCGTTGATCCGGCGGCCGGTGGTGATTGGCCGCTCCACAGCCTTGCCGTTCTGGACCGTGATCACTTTTTCGATGCCGGCAAAGACGACTACGGATTTGCTCGGCACGGTTACTGCCATGCTGTTGTCGCTGGTCACGATGTCGGCATGCGCGAATGAGCCGGGTCGCAGCTTTCCGTTGTTGCGCACGTCAGCCTCGACCACCAAAATGCGATTCTGCTCTGAGAGAACCGGGCTCAATCGTTTGATTTGCCCCTGGTAAACATTGTCGTCGCCCTCGACGGTCACGCGCACGTTCTGGCCGGACTTCACATTGTGTGCGTTTCGTTCCGGCACCTCGGCGCGCAAACGCAAAGGATCCATCTTGACTATGTTCACCACCGGCGTGCCGGCGGCCAGATATTCACCAACGCTCGTGCGTTTCTCCTGAACGATTCCATCCAGCGGCGCATAGACCGAAGTGGCGATCAGTTGTTGCTGGGCCAAAGATAATTCTGATTGTCGCTGGGCCAGCAGCCCCTGACGATTACGGATCTCTTCCAGGGCATCCTGGTAACGCCCCTGGGCCACTTTGTAAGCAGCATCGACCGAATCAAACTCGGCCCGGGCAATCACACCCTGCTCGACCAATTTCGACGCGCGCTCGCGGTCGAACTTCGCCTGATTGAGCACCGCCTTAGCCTGACGCACGGTCGCGGTTTCTTCCGGATCAAACTTCGTTTCCTTGCCTTCGACCGAGAGTCCCAAACGTGCTCGCGCCTGGGCCAATGCGGCCTGGGCCTGCTCTACTCGCAGTTGATAATCTTCCGGTTCGATTTGCGCAATCAACTGACCGCGCTTCACCACTGAGCCGAGATCAATCGAGATCATCTTCACGCGACCAGGCACTTTCACGCTCACTGTCGTCTGGTCGTAGGCAGCCAGGGTGCCGTTCACGGTAACGGTTTGGCCGACCGGCATCTCGACGACGGGCACAGTTTTTACCTGCCGGGCAGCCGTGTTTTTGCCGCCGCTTTGCGAGGCCGAGGCCGGATATCCGCTCTTGCAGGCCATCGAGACCAGGGCCAGAGCGCCTACCAAAACGCTAACGGCAAGGAGAGAAAACCCGCCGAAATGGTTTAAGAGTTTAGCTGTCGACATTTGCTTTCGTTACGAGAAAGGACGAAATACCGCTGCATTTTGCTGGGCGGTAGTGTAGCACGCAAAGCGGTTTCGCCGCATCGGCCAGGCAATATGCTCTCTTGCGGCTCTAGTGCATTTCAAAACAGACTCTCTACCTATCTCCCGTTTAGAGAGCGGACTTGTCCGCCGTCCCAAGCGCGGGGCACAAGTGCCCTATCTAAACGAGCAAACTCGAATATATTTCGGTTCAGAAGGGTCAGCGTTCGCGCCGGTAGACTCGAGTTTTCGCCGGACAGAAAATCAGCTTTTGCTGCCTATGCTGCGCCGGAAGAGGTAGGACATCTTGACGAAGAGGGTTCGGTTGTTGCGGCGGAGTCCGGGTTCAAGCTGGCCGGAGAACGGATTAAAGCCGTGACGGTTGATGTCGTCGTTGTAGCCAAGGTAAAAAGCGGTGCCCGGATTCGGCGTCCAGCCAAAAAGGAATTGCCCCTTGACGTCGGACGAGACTGAGTCGAAGTCAATACGGCCACGCGCAAAGATGAATCGGGTGAACTGGTATGTACCTTTGAGCGAAGCGATGTTCTCGTCAAAAGCCAACAGGTTTGTGTCAAAGCGGCGCAATCTCTCTTTAGTAAAACTCAAGGTGATGTTGAGCGGCGTCGAGGGTTGGTAGCTGATGTTGCCTTCCCAATGAATGTTGCTGCCAGGACCCGGATCCAGAGGTCCGTTGCAAGCGGCTGCGGAAATCTGCGTGATTGGGTTCGGACATTGACCGGCCGCCGCTGCCTGGCGCGCGGCAAGCGCCGATGGACTAACACGCTGGAACTTTGGGCCGGCGCCAAAATCATAATCCAAATTGCCACGCCAGTGACCAAAGAACGTGAAGAAGTTGAGCTTCTTGGTTGGTGTCGATCCGCCAAATGCATAAAAGCCGGTGCTGGTTGACGACCGCTCGTTGTCTGCGCCAAAGAACGTGCAGTTATTATTCAAAACACAGTTCGAGCCCACGGGCCGCTGCTGGCCGAACTCTGATTCGAAGACTCGCTCGTAGCCTTTATCCATTCCGACGGCAAAAAAGGTCTGGCGCCGCAAACTGAACTGAATCTGAGCCTCGTCGTTGTAGTTTTGTAGTCGCCCTTGCCAATCGTAATTGCCGTTGAGGGCATTGTAGACACGCCAGGAAATCAACTTCGCTTTCGGCTTTGGTTCGGAGTTATAGCGAACAAACAGGCCATCGCCGTTAGTGTTCACCCGCCGGTTAAAGCCCAGGTCAGACCGGAAATACCGCGTCCGTCCGATAGCGGAAATGTCGTAACCGAAGTGCCGGCCATCCTTGTTGTAATCGACAGCGTAGGCGAATCCATTCTGCTTACGACGCAGCGTCTGCCCGGTGTCGGAATAGAAGAAGTCGTTCAGAGACGTCGTCGCGAGCGCCTGCCAGCTAAAGACGGTTTGCTTATCGAGGCGTATGCGTCCATCAAAACCGGCCAGGTGATTATGGGTACCCGCGAAGTTATAGGTCGTACCGAGAAAGCCAATGAATGAATCCTTGGCGCCAACGTCATGCTTGAGCCGAAGGATTGCATCCAGTGCATTCTTATCTACGATGTGGGCCAGTTGCGCCTGAGTCAGAGGCTGATCGCCAATCAATTGCAACCGGTTGGTGGCGAGTAAGTCGCGGTCACTTTCGTTAAGATTCCCCGGACCGTTATCGCTGGCCACCAGCAGTCCGAACGTGTTGCGATCAACCTTCCCGGTAAGCTTCGCCGCGAAATCCGGATCGACGATGGCGCGGGTATGCACTGCGCTAATTTGCGTGTTGAAGATATCGATCCCTTCCAGAAAGAAGGGCCGCTTTTCCGGAAAGAAAATCGGAAAGCGTTGATTCGCGGTAATCACCAACTGATCGGCCTCAACCTGGGCAAAATCCGGGTTCACGGCAAAGTCCAAAGTGATCGTTGGCGTGACCGTGTATTTGCCAGTCAGACCCGGATCAAACTTGAACCCTTCGTTTACAAAGTGGCCCTGGTCCACCAGCGCCGGATTCGCGTTGAGCTGCGGGATCGTCAGCGCCGGTTTTCGTTTGCCCGTTTGCGAGACGGTGAGACTGGGAATCAACTCGAGCGTTCGCTCGGTCGAGATACCGTCAAGCCCCGACAGGTGGCCTTCCTGCGCCAGCCAACTGGAGATGTCACGATTCAGCGGCATCCACATATCCAGTTCGTTGTTGATGCGTTTGATGCGCCGCCAGAAATGGGCCCCCCAAAGTTTGTCTTTGCCGGCCACATAACGAAGCGACTTGAAGGGAATAGCAACTTCGACGGTCCAGCCATCGCTGGTTACCATCCCTTTCGATTCCATCACGATGTCGGGGTTGAAATCCTCGTCCTGTCCATCGGTCCACACGCCATCTGCCTGAATACCCAGCGGATTGAAATCAAACTCGTAAGCCTTGCGGTGATCGTTGAAGGTATCAAACAGAATACCAACGTAGTCATCGTCGAAAATTCTGTCCCGCTTGGCGATGTTCGCGCGCACCTTTGTCGGGTCGTCGTAACAGTGAAAGGCGACGTAAAGAAACTTCGAGTCAAAGCCGAGGAAGACTTCGGTCGCTTGCGACGGGGCAATGTTGTCGCCCGGTTGCACCTGATAGAAATCTTTGAGGACTGACGCTTCCTTCCAGACTTCATCGTCCAGCTTGCCGTCGATTACCGGGGGCTTGCTAAAGCGGGGCATCTTTACCGGCGAGGCTTTTTCCGGAGGCAGGACTACGGGCGCACGCCCTGGCGCCACACTCGACGCATGGTTGGAACCCGCAGCCGAGCTGGTGTCCTGTACACGAGCGTTGGCTGATTGGACCAGGCAAAACGCGATCAGCGCCAAAGCCAGAATGAACTGTCCGACAAACTTCAGTTTGTCGTCGAGTGTGGCAAACGAAAATGCCGCTTCGACAGCAACGTACCGCAGTGGTCCATCATGCTGGCGGGATCGAAACGTCGCGGCGCACAGTTCCGGGTCATGCCGGCCATCCCGCGTTGCGGGTACGTACCGATCCTGAACTCCTGGCTTCAGGGCCTGGGACTGATCCCTCTTTCTCATGCTCGTTCTTCTCGAAGTGATTGACCGCTTTGATTTGGGGAGATCAAGTTCCGGTCTTGCTTGCTGACGTCTTATCTGGCCCACTCGGGTTTTGCAGACGCCAAAGTTGTTACGTCAAAAATGAATTTAAGGTTCGGTGATAAATACAGGCACGTTCGGATCTGTATACGGATTCGTCGGGACCTCAAAGACGCGTTCACTGTACGATTGGCGCATGCCTTTTCTTCCCGAAAAGATCACGATTTCAGAGCCTGAGATGTTTTGATGACGATTCGCGATTGTAGATGCATGGTTGCAGATTCACGGCTGCAGATTTCAGATAAATTCAGATGATTTCAGTTGCCAAGCCGGAACTTTCAGGCTTCAGATCTCAGATTTGAAATTCGAGATTTGAGATCCCAGATTTGAAACCAGGTTTGAGATCTCAAATTTGAGATCTGAGATCTGAGATCTGAGATTTGCCAGTTGGAGATTTGACTGTTCAAGATTTCCAGATCCCAGATCCCAAACCCCAAAAACCCATCATTCATCGGCTTCGCACCACCACCCGACCGTCTCCCGTGTGCAAAGTGAACACTGGCCCGCCCCGGCCAATCTTCCAACGCTTCACGCGCGTCGAAGGAGCAACGTCTTCGCTGACGCTTAGACCTTCGTTGCTAAACTCCTCGGCGTTGGTCTCAACCACAAAGTTCGAACCTGCCGCCACACCGAGGGTGATCGAACCATCACCGGTGCGCGCCGAGACTCCGGAGAAGTTGCCATCCATCGAGATCGAGCCATCACCAGTGCGCGCATCGACTTCTCCTTCAAAGTTCGCGATGCGTATGCGCCCATCCCCGGTGTTGGCCTGGATGCGACCCTTGCCGCCTTCGATCTCTATCGAGCCGTCACCCGTCCGCGCAATCAACTCCCCGGAGACGCCGTCTACCGTCAGGCTGCCATCCTCGGAAGACAGATGCACACTTGAGTTGCGCGGCACGTAAATTTCCAGACTGGCGGATCCGTTCTCGCGTTCGGACCTCGCGATAATTGAGATTGCCGAGCCCTGCTGACTGGATTCGATGGTGATTTTTTTGGCGGCCTCTTCGCTGTCGGCCCGTTTGATAGCCGTGTAAGTCACTTCGGATTTGTCCCAGGCGTGAACGGTAACTGAGCCGTCGAACGTCCCGACACTAACACTCGGGTTGCCACTGACGTTAAAAGTCTTCGACTCGCGATCCGTGAAACGGGCATGCCCTTCTCCATTACGGCGATTGACCGTGACGCGAACCTCATCGTTCATCTGTCTTTGAATCTCACGCTGAATCTCCCTTTGCGCTCGTTCGATTTCTCGCTGCGATTCACGCATGGCAGCAGCGACTTCTCGTTGTGCCTCCGCGGCGATTTTAGAAGCGTCGATCTCGACTCGCGCTTCATCGCGGGCTTGCCTTTGCATATCTCGCTTGCTGATCCTGATTTCACCCTTGTCCTTTTCCGTCAACATCCCCGTGCCATGGCTCAGCGGACGCCCATCCGCGGCATGCTTGATCATAATGGCGCCATTCACGTTACCAAGTTTGATCTGGGGACCACCGGCGCCAAGCTGACCATGAAGATCGTGACCGACATAACGACCATCACTGACCGGCAAGCCAAACTCGTTGGAGATCGAGCCATGGACCGTGCCGGCACGCAGTTGCGCATTTGCGTCCGAAGGAATGACCAGAGTGATGTTGCCGTTGACTGAATTCAGCGAGAGCGCTTTTGTTTCACTTAGTTTGGTAAAGGTCGCCTCAAGCGAGCCATTCACCGTGGATAGTTTTGCTTCGCCCATCAGTCCAGTGGCCCTGACGCGGCCATTGATCGACGAGGCGTGCACGTCGCCTTCAACACCTTCAATATCGAGCTTGCCATTGATCAGGTCGACGGACTCCAACCGCGCCTGGCGCGGAATCGCCAGCGTGTACTCAACGGAAGCCGGATTGTAATTGCGCCGGCGAGCGTCGTCGCTGAACGTTTGATCGCCGTCGGGATATCTTGTGCGAATGCGCACGCCGTCAGCGATCGTATCCACCTCGATCTTTGCCTCCGCCAGTCTTTCACGATTGTAGGCGTGCTTGACGGCATCGACTTTGACCTCATTTTGATCCCAAACCGTTATGTGCACGTTACCGTTAATATTCTCCAGGCTGACGCGCCCGTTTGCCGAAAGCGGATACGACTGGTGGAACTCTTCTCGTTGCTCTTCAGCCTTTTGCGGTTCTGACAGATCGTTCATCTGTCCGGCTCCGTGTGCCGCACTCACCGCACCCGAGGGTCCGCTCGAGATTGTCAGCAGCGCTACAGCCAAAATCGAAATCGTTACTAATCCTCTTTTCATCGTCTCGTTCTTCCTTCGTAATGTTTCCGATAACCGTGTCCGACAAACTTGAGTTTGTCGCTGTCTGAACTTCAATCCAACTAATTCATTTGCGAAAGTTCCTGGTTGGCTTTGTGACGCAAGCTGTAAGACGTCCCCAGAGGGGCTGCCCCTCTGGGGACTCCGGGCTTGCGCGCTCGTCGAATGCCATTCAATCATCGCAAACTAACAGTTTGCGTTACAAAGTCCTGCTGATCCGAGTCCTCGCATCACTGTGCATTCTCAGCCGCCACAGGCGTAACTGACATCTTTCGTTGCATGAGGTCCCTAAGCATCAGTGGATCCAAAACTGTTTCGTCGTTCAGCCCTTCAGACGAAAGACTTGCTCTCAAAATCTGCAGGAGATCGAAAGAGGTCATTGATTCGGTTGATTTGAGAATAACAACTCGCCGCCCGTACCCACCGGCCAGCGTGGCATTGTCTTCCCTTCCGGGAATCTCGGTCTGTAACTTCGGCTGAGCAAAGGCAGCAGCAATTTTCAGTCTGCCATTCAAGAGATGTGAATCGACGCGCGGTGTTGCCGGACAGACTCGGGAGCTCTTCTTGACGTTAAGCGTGGCCGCCCTGATCTCCCCATTGATCAGGTGGCGGACAAAAACAACTTCCGACACAGCGCGCCCGCCAACGTTCAACTGCAGCCCGTGGTCGCGCAAGCGAATTGTGGCCGACTCATTTGCGAAATGGTACCTGACCGGCTTAACGGCAATTCGCTCATTGGAGGCGCCTCCCGCGTGGCGGGCCAAATTCGTGACCCTTGGAACTTGTGAAGCGATCTCCGCAGACACTATCGGCGCGGCGATGTCGCTGGTCTTCCTGATCACAATCAACTCCGGACCGGCGATAGCCGGCACCGCATCGATACCGCCATTACTGTTAGTCATTTCGCTCAACTGATCCGGCGCCACACGACCGCTCCAGTTATATGGTTGGCCAGAGCGATCGTTCTCAGCCACAGCCTGCGGGCAATTTGGTTCAACCGCCGGCGGCGTGTCGCTCCTGATTGTCCCATGTACAGAAGCGACCAACCCCGCAAGCCCGCCGGTCAAATCACGAAGGCGACCCACGTCACGGGCGGCGCTGATCAGGGCTGCACAAACGAGCAACATGACCAGAAACCGGTTCTGCCTTCGATGCGATGATTGCTGTTCTACTTCCGGTTTAGCCATCGTTTCCCTACCTCCCTACTCGATTTGGGCCGAAGGCGGCTTCCATCCTGGTTCTAACACCGCCCCCGGCCCATCTGCGTTGCTCTACTACGAAAACACCATCCCGGATCAGTTTGTGGCAATTAAGATCGGCGGTGAGAACGCTACTTAACCTTCGGTTCCGTTTAGACAGGGCACTTGTGCCGCTCGCTCGGGACGGCGGACAAGTCCGCTTTCTAAACGGAGAGATGATTCGTTTTGTCCGGGTATCTGCACGTCGTGGGTGAGGCGGGGTGCTTTGCGAGAAACTGACTTTCTTTTATTCCGGATGAGACGCCGGCTATTGCATGGGCCTATTGCTTTTTGAGATGAACCGTGCCGCTGAACGAGCCGATATCGAGCGTCGCATCCCCACTACCGCAGGTGCCGTCGAGGCGCCGCAGGGGATAAACGTCGACGGCAACTTTAGGAAGCTTTCCCACCTTTATTTTGGCAACCACTTTCGGAAGATCATCCGGATCTTCAGGCGCCGATGCAGGAGCTGTTTGTTCGGCCGGTGTCGCTGGGCCCGGTGGCACAGCGCGGGGAGCGCTTCCGGGTGAGGGTGTTGCACTGCTGCTGGGCCATGCGCCGGGCTTTGGTTCCGGACTTGGGGACGGTCCCTTCGCAGGCATGGGACCCCAGGGCGCACTGGAATAGCTCATCAACGTAATGGGAAAGTCGGTGATGAATTCGGCGTCCCGCGAGAGCCTCGCACTCACCCTGAAAGAAGAGTTCGCCGGCAGCGATAAAGTGACATCGCCGGAAGTAGTCTTTAGGCCATAGTGCCCATCGTGAGCTAATGGTCCGGTCATGCTCAAGCTGCCGTTCAAGCTGCGCGCATTCAATTTGGCGTGCCCGACTTGTTCAAGCGTGATGTCTCCACCGACACTGCTGGCGTCAAAAATATCACTTGCTTCGTTAGGCCGAACGTTGGTGGCCTCAATGTTACCGCCAACGGAATGCAGGTTCAGGCCACCGCCGGAATCTTTCACCAAAATAACGCCGCCGATGGTACCCGCATCGACAGCCTTCGAAGCTCGCTCAATCAAAATATCGCCGTTCTGTGTGTTGACATAAGCGGTGGCGACATCGGCAATGTTGATATCGCCATCGCGTGTCTGCAACTGCACAGTCGCGCCTCGCGGCACATCCATCTCCACATCACTAAAGGACAGACAGGTGGTCGTCCGCCCGGGTCCCTGAGCCTTATCGGCGATCAGCAATTGAATCTTCCTGGCCGGCTCGCCGTCGTGCTGAAACTCAATCTCGGCGACGTCAGTTGAACGCGCCCGTACTTCCTTACGGTCCCAGCCATGAACGGTGATACTGCCCGAAGCCACACAAACTTTAACGGCGACATTGGCATCTGCGGCGATAGTGCGCTCGACTGGCTGTTCGGTCGGTTCGCCCGCCTCTTCCGCCTTCGCCTCTTCGGAGTTCTTAGCCTCACGCTTTTCAAAGGCGCGCGTGGTGCGCTTCACCGTGCGCGTGTGCGTGACCGTTTGCCCTGAGGCGGTCATGCATAAGGCCGCCAGGAAAGCGGCCAAAATCGTGAGCATCATTCCTTTAGAGAGATTCATTACTACTTACAGACCACCTGGTGCTATTTGTGCGATCGATTCGCCGCCAGTCGCGAGTCGGCGACCTGGCTCAAAAGATCAATCTTGCTTTGATAAGCAGAGAACATAAACTCGGCCGCATCGGGTCGCTGGGATTGGACCTTCGCGGCGCTACGCGTAGCCGCGATGGCCTGATCGACCATGGCCAGATTGCGTTCGTACTCAACCTGCATTGAAGGTTTCATCTGCCTGTTGCTCTCGGCTTTGATGGCGGCATCCAGGGAAGCGATCGTCTTCAGATAGCTGCGCTCGCCGGGAAGCAGTTTGACGTGAGCTGATTCGCTGGGTGGATTTGGGTTAACCAGCAGACGTTTCTTAGTAGGCGCATTAACCGCCAGTGGACCAGGAGTCGGAGTTATCTGGGGAACCGCCAGCGGGTCATGAGCGATTGCCGACCACCCGTTTGCCGCATTAGCCGCTCGATCATTCGTACTCGTCGCTTGACGCCAATAGACTCCGCCAATGACGCTGGCCAACAAAACCACCGCTGCCAACCCTGCATAACCCAACGCGCGCTGCGGAGTGAACAACTCGGCGATCGACTGCAGCCAGTGTTGAATCACTGACACAGCGGGCGTCCCGGCCGCATTACTCGCCACACCGGCCCTTCCCGAGTTAAGCCGCACTTCCGCAATCGCTGCATCAACACGCTCGCGCAGCCGCTCACTCGGCACACTGACGGCAAACTCGGCGCCCAGTGCCTCAGCCAGCAGCAGGCTTTCGCCTTCCAACTCACTCGCCGCCTGTGCGCAACCAGCGCAGGAAGCCAAATGCGACGACACACTTTCCGCCATCCGGCTGGAAAGCTCGCCGTCAAAATAGCTCTGCAGCATTCCTTCGTCTACACACTCTCTCATCGGGCTCCTCCGATCTTTCCATAAACCCTGGCAAACTGCTTTCGGCCGCGCGCCACCAGGCTGCCGACATTCGTCTCCTTGATTGACAAAGTGTCGGCAATCTCGCGGTACGACAGTCCCTGCTGTTTCAGAAGCAGGCAACTACGCATGGGCTCATTGATCTTATCAAGCGCCCGCCGCGCCTCCTCAATCTCGATCCGCCGTTCGTAGTCTTCCTCAGGGGCGACCCAGCCGTCACCGATCGTATCTTTCGAGTACGCGGTGTCGCGCGCCATCGAACGACTGTTACCGCGAATGGTGTTGCGAGCGACGTTCAACGTCACGCGCAGCAACCAAGGCCGCAGCAACTCGTCACCCGGCGTCGAGTCGAGATTGCGATACAGTCTGAGAAAGACCTCTTGCGTCACGTCTTCAGCCAGACCGGAATCGCGCAAGACAGCGCGAGCCGTTCTGAAGACAGCGCGGTGGTGGAGCGTAAACGCCTCGTCGAAACTGAGCGCAGGCGCCTCAGTCGCAATTTGTTCAGGCATGGAGTCGATCAGGGCTCTTGCTTGTCCGCTCATTCTCACCGCTCTCAATTACCAAACACCGCTAAGTGTAACTTTGTGACAACTTTATTCCCGGTTGTGCGTTAACGCCTGGCGGGCGGTATATTGTAGTCTGACCAGCACTTTAAACCAATTGGCGGCCGGGAGCGCGGGCATCCTGCCCGCATTGAGCGCGAAGCGCGAAAGTGCTCTCGCCGCGCGAGAGACCTCTTGCCGCAGCCATGCGGACAAGATGTCCGCGCTCCCGGCGGAAACAAGCCTTGAACGCGCCGTACAAATAAGGAGAGGCATTGACGCCTTCGAATACAAATGGGTCCTCTGTGCTGACCGACGCGCTGCGTGACAGCCCTTTTATGCGCGCGTGTCGTCGCGAGGCCGTACCTTTTACGCCCGTCTGGCTGATGCGCCAGGCGGGCCGCTACATGCGCGAATACCGCGAAGTGCGCGAACGAACCAGTTTCCTTGAACTCTGCAAAACCCCCGATTTGGCGGCAGAAGTCACGGTCATGGCGGTTGAGCGACTGGGCGTGGACGCAGCAATCATCTTCGCCGACATCCTGCTGATTATTGAGCCGATGGGCATAGAGTTGGAGTTTGCTAAAGGAGACGGGCCGAAAATTCATAACCCTGTGCGCCACGCCGCTGATATCGCGCGACTTCGAGAAGTGGAAGACGTCGGGTCGCTGGATTATGTCTTTGAAGCGATTCGGCGCACTCGTCGCGCGCTGGCCGGGAATGTTCCGTTGATCGGATTTTGCGGTGCGCCTTTTACGCTGGCGTCTTACATCGTCGAGGGTGGCGGCTCAAAGAATTACATCCATACAAAGCAGTTGATGTACAACGATGCCGGAGCCTGGCACGCAATGATGTCGCTGGTCTCTCGCGCGTTGGCAAAATATTTGAACGCGCAGATCGCCGCGGGTGCGCAGGCCGTGCAACTGTTTGATTCGTGGGTTGGTTGCCTCAGTCCTGATGACTATCGCAAGTATGTGCTGTCCCACACGCAGAGCGTAATCAGAAACGTCACTCCGGGCGTGCCCGTGCTGCACTTTGGCACCGGTACGGCGGCCTTACTGGAACTGATGCGCGAGGCCGGTGGTGATGTGATCGGCGTTGACTGGCGTGTGCGTCTGGACGAAGCGTGGGCCAGGATTGGGCATGACGTCGCCACCATGGGAAACCTGGATCCGGTGGCGCTGTACGCCAACGTCGACTACGTACGCGCCGAAGCAAAACGAATTCTTGATCAAGCGGGAGGGCGAGCCGGACACATCTTCAACCTGGGTCACGGGATCTTGCCCACGACTCCTGTCGAGAACGTGATAGCGCTCGTCGAAACCGTACATGAAATGAGCGCGGAGTCTCGCTGATAAGTGCTACAATATTTCCACAAATGAGCCAACAAATCACCCTACAAATCTCGGAAGAAGTGGCGCGGCGCGCCACGGCCGTTGCGGCTCAAACCGAGCGTAGCGTGGAAGACGTTCTGGCCATCTGGCTGGATGAGTTCATGCTTGAAATCGGGACTTCCCTTCGGGATACGATCGTGAATGCAACCCCAGTTGATGAATTACCTGACAGCGAGGTAATGAGGTTGACTCAGTCGCAGCTCACTGAACAACAACAAGAAGCTCTCAGTCATCTTTTGACGCTCAATCGTGAGAGCGCCATCGATGCCCAGGGTCGCCAGCAACTCGAAGAGCTGATGCGACTCTATGAGCGTGGTCTGTTGCGCAAATCGCAGGCCCTCAGGGTTGCCGTTAACCGCGGCCTGATCGCTCCCTTGGAATCGTGACGTTCCCGTCCCTCACCAAAAGTCGACTCTCAAAAAATAAAACTTCTGATTGTGATACGCTCCATTAATGAGTCCCCGCGGAATCACATCAAGCCTGCGCGAAAGAGTTCGGCGCGCCGCAGTTGATCGATGTGGTTACTGTCTCAGCCGCCGGGAATTAGTACTTGGTGTGCTTGAGATTGAGCATCTCGTGCCCCTCGCAGTCGGCGGGACAAATGCGGAAGAAAATCTCTGGTTATCGTGCAGCCTGTGCAATCGCCATAAAGCAACGCAGCTTGAGGCCGTTGATCCGCTAACTAATACCACCTGTTTGCTATTTAATCCGCGCCAGGATAAATGGCAAGATCACTTTCGCTGGAGTGTTGACGGGACGGTTATCATTGGCCAGACACCAAAGGGTCGAGCGACTGAGCAAGTGCTTCAGTTGAACAACGATATTGCCGTCGAATTGCGACGAAATTGGGTGTTAGCAGGTTGGCATCCCGATTGAGACCGTCGAGAATTGAATGAACCATCAACATCAAGCGAACGAAAGGTGTGACGCCATCCTGGTTGTTTCCTTCGGCGGACCCGAAGGAATGGACGACGTAATTCCCTTCCTTGAAAACGTTCTGCGCGGTCGTAACGTGCCGCGCGAGCGCATGCTGCAGGTCGCGCGTCATTACGAATTGTTCGACGGCGTCAGTCCCATCAACGGACAGAATCGATTGCTCATCGCCGCGCTGAAGGAAGAATTGAGAGCGAACGGGCCCCACCTGCCCGTCTACTGGGGCAATCGCAACTGGCATCCGATGCTTACCGATGCCGTGCAGACGATGGCCAACGACGGAATCCGAAACGCTTTGGCTTTCGTTACCTCTGCGTACAGTTCTTATTCAAGTTGCCGGCAATATCTCGAAGACATCGCTCGCGCACAGGACGCTGTTGGTCCAGCCGCGCCGCGAGTCGACAAGTTACGCGCTTTCTATAATCACCCCGGTTTCATCGAAGCGAATGTTGAGAACGTACGCGCGGCCCTCAAACAGATTCCTGAGGAGCGTCGCGCAAACGCCGAATTCGTTTTCACCGCGCACAGCATACCACTGTCGATGGCAGAAAATTGCGAGTACGAAGCACAGCTTCACGAAGCAGCTCGCCTGGTTGCCGAAGCCTGTGCGCAAGAAAAATGGAAGCTCGTTTTTCAGAGCCGGAGCGGTGCGCCCACTCAACCGTGGCTGGGCCCGGACGTCTGTGATTACCTGCGAGATGCGAAAGCCAAGAAAGTCAATGACGTTGTGATTGCACCCATCGGGTTCGTCTCTGATCACATGGAGATTGTTTACGATCTCGACAGTGAAGCGCGGAAGGTAGCCGACGAGATCGGGCTCAACATGGTGCGCGCAGCGACCGCGGGCACGCATCCGGCTTTCATCAAGATGATTCGCGAATTGATCCAGGAAAGAATCGATCCGGCAACTGCACGGCGGAGTGTGGGCGCGTCCGGTCCGAGGCACGATGTCTGCGCGCCGGGTTGTTGTCTGGTTTCCGTTTAGACTGCGGACTGTCCGCAGTTGAAATACGGCTCTCCGTTTAGACAGCGGACTTGTCCGCCGACGCCGCAAGGGGCACAAGTGCCCTGTCTAAACGGAGCGTTACTTCAACACAGATCTAAACTGACGACTACTCCGACAATCGATGACCGAGAACGGCTCAACACAATCCCGGCGCATCGTCATCATCGGCGGTGGAATCACCGGCTTGGCCGCAGCGCACTGGCTCTTCGAGCTCCAGCCGCAAGCTGATCGAAAACCCGACGTCGTGCTCCTCGAAGCCGGCCCGCGACTGGGTGGTGTTCTCAAAACTACTCAGCGCGACGGTTTTTTGATCGAGAGCGGCGCTGACTCATTCATCTCGGAAAAACCGGAAGCAATCGAATTAGCCAAGCGGCTGGGCCTTGGGTCTCGGCTCATTGAAACCAACGAAAGACATCGCCGGAGCTTCATTGTGCGGCGTGGACGTCTGCTTCCCGTGCCCGAGGGTTTTCAATTGATGGCGCCGGCGCGCGTCTGGCCTTTCATCGCGTCGAACATTTTCAGTTGGCCGGGAAAGGCGCGCATGGCGCTCGACCTGTTCATTCCCCGTCGCCAAATGCACAATGGCGACGACGACGAAAGTCTTGCCCAATTCGTACGCCGGCGGCTGGGACGCGAAGCATTCGAGCGTATGGCCCAGCCGATGATTGGCGGCATCTACACGGCCGATCCCGAAAAATTGAGTCTGCGCGCGACGCTGCCGCGGTTTCTGGAAATGGAGCGCGAGCACGGCAGCGTAATTCGCGCGATGTGGAAGCAACGCAGAAGCCCGACCCGGAGTCCCCAGCCGGGCAGCCCGGCTGGGGTGGGGGCGGTGAGGGAGGGCTCCGTCGCCAATCCAGTTGGAGACGGGCAAGCCAATCCAAACACCGGAGTCAGTGGGGCGCGCTACAGCCTGTTCCTGTCGTTCGATCAGGGAATGCAGGTACTGGTCGATGAACTCGCAGCGCATATTCCCCAGGGCGTGGTCCGACTCAACACAGGCGCGACTTCCCTCACCTTTGATAGATCGATGGCTCAATGGCAGATACGACTGAGCAACAACGACTCGATCACAGCCGACGCCGTCTGCCTCGCCGTTCCCTCTTACACGGCGGCTGCGCTGCTGCGCGAAACAGACGACGAATTGTCTGCCGCGTTGGATCGAATCCCTTACACCTCCACCGCAACGATCAATCTCGGTTTCCGCCGCGCGGACGTGCGTCACGCGCTGGATGGCTTTGGCTTTGTCGTGCCCTTCATTGAGAAGCGTTCGTTGCTTGCCTGCACATTCAGCAGTGTGAAATTCGCGGGCCGCGCTCCGGCAGATCACGTTCTGCTGCGAGCTTTCGTTGGCGGCGCGCTGCAACCTGAGCTGTTCGAACTGGACGAAGACGAAATGATTCGACGAGTGCGCGCAGACCTTGGCGATCTGCTCGGCATCGATCAACCTCCGCTCTTCACTGCGGTAGAAAAATGGCGCCGCTCAATGCCGCAGTATCACGTGGGCCACCTCACACTGATCGCGGAAATTCAGACACGTGCGCAAACGCATTCGGGCTTGCACCTCTGCGGCAATGCCTACGGCGGCGCCGGCGTTCCTGACTGCATCCGCAGTGCCGAGGCAGCGGCGAATCAAATTGTCCTAGCGCTGCCTGCTTTCGGAGGGAATGATTGATGGAGATGAAACTGCTTGTTCCACTTCTTATTACTTCTGTCGTTACGATTGTTGGATGGTTCACTGCACATGAATTGGCCGCCTGGCGCGACCGTGTGAGTAAGAGGCGTGATCAGCGGATAGAATATCTAATCCAAGCGTTTCGTCATCTCGCAAAGGCCGTGCGCCACGAGCCCCTTCACGAAGTGGCAGACGAGATTCGATCTGCTGTAGCTGACATTCAATTGTTCGGTAGCAAAGATCAAATTCTCAACGTTCAAAACTTCGTGAGGCATCTTGTCGAGGATGGAGAAGGTCCACTTGATGATCTCTTGGATTCATTGAGGTCGGATCTCCGCAAAGAACTTAAGTTGTCCGACATTGAAGGGCTCATCATGTGGGTCCAAATCAAGCCAAAATGGAAGTCAGATGAACTTTGAAATTGTCGGCAGAACTTGTGAAACGGAGACAATTGCAGTCGGCCCAGGCATCCGCATTCTTCCAGTCTTGCGAAAAAGGTTCGGCAAGGCCGCTGGCGAAAGCGAAAAGGTGCTGAGGTTCATTGGTTCGAGGCGCATGGAATGCCAAGGCACTAGTCGAGATTCGATGAATATTAATTAAGCGGCTTTTCTTACTGCGGACTCCAAGATTTCATGTAGCAGAGTTTGATAAGGTCGTCCCTTTTTCGCGGCGAGTTTTCGCAGTTTCGCGAGCAAGGCGGGCTCAATGCGAAAAGCAATCAGTTGCTTCGCTTTGCCCGTCTTTGGTCTTCCGACCCTCGTGGCTCGTACTAACTCTTCATCCGTTGACTCCGCAATGTCGCTGAAATCGATTTCACGATCCGAAGTATCTTTTGCGCTCCTTGCCTGACGCTTGGCGGGCGATGATGATGCGGACTGTTTCCTGGCCATGTACGGAACTCCTCAATGTATAAATGAGCAACACGATGCGGTTCGTTGCTGAACGACCGAGACGCTTGAACCGCCGTTCATCGCCCGAATGCTCCTGATCATCCCAATCAAGTCCATTGTCGTCGGCAAACACGGTTGCTGCTTCCTCGAATGAGACGCTGTGTTTCTCAAAGTTTTCATTCGCCTTTGAAATATCCCACGAAAACACATTAGCGTATATACACTATAGTCCCCGGAGGCGCCAAGCATGCGAACGATGACTCTTAAAGTAATCGGCGGCCAATCGCCCAGCCATCTCCAGTTGACTACCGCCTTCGATCTGACATACAAGCTTCAATTGAGACGACCGGATGGAGTGTAGGAGATTGAACGATGGACTCCGCGCAGGCACAACCAGCGCATATCGAAATCGAGCAGCAACTGCGTCAGATGAATGACGAGTGGGTCAAGGCCCTGGTCAGGCGCGATGCCGACACGCTCACGCGCATCATGGCCGACGACTTTGTTTTTACTTACCCGCTCGACGGCGACGATCGCGATCAGTTTCTTGCCGACATCGTCTCCGGAGACCTGTTCGTGGAGTATCTGAATCGCGAACACGTAACCGTGCGTATCTGGGGCAACACTGCCGTGGTAACGGGATTGGATTCAGCGAAGTGGTCTTACCAGGGACGCGAATTCGAGGGCCACTACAAGATAGTTCACGTCTACTCTTGCCGCGACGACCGCTGGCAACTGGTCGCACTGCAAGCCTGCCCGATCTGATTAGTCGCGAGTCTGGAGTCGCGAGTCAAGGCAGCGCGGTTTCCAACTTGCGCCATAGGTCTGGTGATACATAAATGCTCGGCGTTCGGAAGTCTGGAGTCCAAAAGTCAAGCAAGGTCACAAAGACTCGCGACTCGCGACTTATTTCTTGAGTCCATCGATCCACGCCGCATTATTCTGCGTCAGCGGTAAAAACGCCTCGCGCGGAGCAGTGGTTTCGACGTGCATGTTGTCATCGCTATTGATAACGGCTCCGGCGACTGCTGGCGCCAGACTTCTTTCATCGCAGACAAACCACGCGCGCACGTCAGCTTCGCTTTTCATATCGATGCGCGCCAGCTCTTGCGACATCCGCGGGTCGCGCATTCGCTCAGCCAACCGATCGAGCGTCAAACGGGCGCGGCTGCCGGCGAGGATCAGGTCCTTTCCCTGCGCCATCCCGCCTACGCGAAACACCATCGTATGCGGAAAGACCCTTTGAAAGGTCGCCAGCACCGAACGCAAGTTGTTTGTGGAAAGCTGATAAGTCTGCAACCACTGCACGAACACTCCGTCATCAACCAGCCGCTCGCGCCCTAACTCAAAAAACTCCGTCGTAAAGAGATTGGCGACGCCCGGAACCCATGGATGACTGGGCTCGCTCATGATGATGTCGTAACGCGTCGGATTGACGTGCAGGTACGTTCGCGCGTCGTCAATCACCAGGTGCAGTCGCGGATCGTTGAGCGGGTGATTATTGACATGCTCAAAGTAGCGTGAGGCGATTACCGTGGCCGGCTCAAGTTCGACGCAGGTCACTGACTCGATCGGCGATTGGAGGATGGCCCCGGCGCTGACCCCGGAAGCAAAGCCTACGATCAGCCCGGTCTTTATCGAAGGCGCCAAAAGCAGCGGCAGTTGGGCCAGCATGATCTGCGTCGGCATATCGTGATCGGAAGCATTGGTGCGTCCGTTGATCGCCAGGTGGGTAACACCCCAGTCCTTACGCACCGACACGGTCGATGTCGGTCCCTCCTCGTAAAGCAACAACTGATGCTGCTCTGGTCCATCGTTCTTCAGTTCATTCTCGCTCACTCCCTGCCGCGCCTGGGCCAACACGCGGATCAAACTGTCATAGGCGCCAATCGATAATTCATTAAGATTCAAACGCGGCCCCATCACAAACAAAGTGAGCACCAGCGCCAGGGTGGCGCCAGCCGTCACGGCCAACCCGAGGTCGCGATCTTTGATAACCTTCCGGGCCGGCGCAGCCAAGCCCGCGACGATGACGCACAACGCCGCGGCGGTCAGAATCGTAAAACGCGTGCCGGTCCGGGGAATCAGTACGAAGCCCGCGCAGAACGCGCCCGCAATTGCGCCCAAAGTATTGACGGCGTAGCTGCGCCCAACCAGGCTCACCGATGTCTCAGACCGACTACAACTCGCCCAGGCCAGCACCAATGGCATCACTGTCCCCATCAAAAACGCCGGCAACAAAATCAACAGGGCCGCACAAACTATTTGCAGCGCGAGCAGCCCGGTCCAGGTATTCAGAGCGAGTTGCTGGCCCCAATTAACCAACAACCAGGGAGTGATGTTAATTACCAGAATGCTGCAGAACAGACTCACAGCCGTCGCCATTTCAACTTTGAAAACTGTCTGTCGCAGACTCTTTGTGCGATCCTTGCGGCTCACTACCCAGGCGCCGGCGGCGAGCCCGATCAGGCACAGTGCAACGACAATGCTGAAAGCGTAAGTGCTCGAACCGATGATCATCGTCAGTACGCGTGTCCAGGCGACTTGCGTGCTGATGGTCACAAACCCGGAGCCGAATGCAACGCAGAGCCAGAAACCCTTACCGCTGTCCGCTCGGTAGTCTGCCGCCTCGCTTGCGGCCTCTGAAGCACTTTCTGCCTCTGAGGCAATTGTGGTGTTGTCTTCTGCTCTGGTTCGGAGTTCCGGCTTCAGGCGGGATGTGCTCTGCCTGAGAGACTCGCCTGAAGGCGGAACTCCGAATTGAGATCCGCCGCTACGCAAGCTGCCGGCGCGCGCGTCTACCACTACAGCGACCACTCCGATCAGGAAATTGATCGCTGCCGCGACATAGATTGTCTGGCGCAGGCCCAACGACGGCAACAGGAAGAATCCGGCGGCTACGGTGCCGACAATCGCTCCCACCAGATTGCACGCGTAGAACCGCGTTACTGAGTTTGTTTGGAAACCGGGCGCGCGTAACAACACGGCGGCCAGCACCGGCAGCGTCGCACCCATCAAGGTCGTGGGCACCAGCAGTGTGGCCCCGGAAAGCGCGAACCGCCAGAGGCTGAAGACAAAAAAGCTCGGATGCAGGTTCTGCCAAATCAGTGCGTACCCGTGATCGACTAGACGGAAAAACAGCGGCACCAGCACGGCATAAACAGCGATCCCACACTCAATCAAGCCATAGGCGCGGAGAGGCTTTGCCAGACGCACAGCGGCGCGACCCGCGATCGCGCTGCCCAGCGCCAAGCCTCCCATGAACGCAGCGAGCACGGTGCTGACAGCCAGCGTCGTGCCGCCAAAGACCAGGCCCAGCATGCGCGCCCAAAGCACTTCGTAGATCAAACCGGTCGCGCCGGAAAGAATGAAGCAGACGGCCACCAGCCTGATACTGTTGCGCGAGTAGAAAGACAGGGGACTAGTCCGATTGAGCCCCGGGTTGCTGTCATCGATCCGCTCGGATCGCAAAGTGGAAGCCATCTGGTTAGCCTTTATCCGACTGTGGAGATCGTCGTCGGCTCGGGGCTGGCGCCCGATGATTAGGGAGTATTTGCAGTTTCGCCTTTCATTCACACCGCGGCTTCAGCCCGGTGATGATCATTGCCGCTGATTTATCCAGCCGTTTCAACGGCTTCCTGAAACTCCGCAAGGAAAACCGTTGAAACGGTTCATCAATTCTAAGATCGCGTGGAGATCACCGGGCTAAAGCCGCGGTGAGAATGAGATACCTCAAGAACCAAACGTACCTCAGGAGCCAAACGTACCTCTCGTCGTGGGCTCTGCGACTGCGATGAAGCCCTCCCTAACGGTAGGACTACCGCCCCTCCTTTTCATTTCACCACTCAAACGTAGATGACGTGGGCGCTGCGCCAAAGCCTGGCGGGGATTGATCCGCGGGCCGCGAAAGTAACCAGGATCGAGTAGTTGCCCTCAACCGGCGCCGACAAGTTCAGGGCAGCATCCAGCTCAGCAATCTGAGTAACAAAGTCTGCCGAGTCTTCTTTCGGCGCTACCAATGCGAGCCGTCGCAAGCAATCGTGCAGATGCTCGATCCCGGAGCCATACTTTTCGGTCTCGGCCCCGAGCAGCAACCTTACTTCAGCGCGCTCGTCGATAAAGTGCTTGACCAGCGACGCCGCCAGGACTACACCCCGCTCGAATCTCTGGCTGAATTTCTGCCGCTCACCGTCGTCCGGACGACGCGTCTCCAGCACGACCGTCACTCGACGTTCATCTTCCGAGGTGAACTCGCGCACCGTCAGGCGACGCGCGCGGGCTGTGGCTTTCCAATCGATGTGTCGCAGATCATCCTGCGGCTGGTAGTCGCGCAGCGAGAAAAGATCGTGACCGGCGCCGCGGCGCAGGGCCGCGATACGCCCGCCTGACATCGGCAGCAAATGCAGTTCGTCTCCGATCGGCTCCGGCTTTGGATAAACAATCAGATCGACATTACGCGCGCGCAAGCGGCGCCGGCGTCGCAAGAAACCAAAAGGAAACTTCGTCGACAATTCGAAGCCGTTGATCAGCACGTGACCACGTTCCGGAAAAAGCTGCTCGACGCGTTGTTCCGCGGCCGCGTGGTGAGGCACGTAGGCGAAGTAGGCCAGGGCGCGCTTCTGAAAGGCTCTCCTTCTTTTGCTGCCATTCTCGTCGCTACCGTCAGCCGGGCCTCTCGCTTCGATCAACGTCGAGAGCGAAGGCAGCAGACGCTTCATATTCTTGAGCGTGACGATCACCGGCGCCGGCTCGCCGGCAAAGATATGATCGGGAAAGCGAGCCGACACCACCAGATCACGAAGCGAAGAGCGCGCCGACATCCAGCCGACAAAGAGCGTCGAAACAAGCAGAGAAAAGACCAGAAACAACAGATTGTTACCGGTATTCCAGGCCGCAAACGCAACGATTGCGACGATGATCAGAAAGATGCCGCCGCCGGTTGTGAGTTCGATCGGAAGGTCGAGCCGCGCCACTTCAAAGCGTGCCGATCGCGCCAAAGGCGGCACCACCAGAATAATAATCAGTCCCGCGAGGATCAATGAAAAGATCGACGCTATCGTCGCCAGCCCGAATTCGCTCGAGCGACGCGCGAGCACTGAAATAATCGCCGCGACGATACCCAGGAGGATGAGGCTTGTGCCCAGCGCCGCGTTACGCCAGACAGCGAGGGTTGAACGCTCGCGGGGTGATGGCGAAGGGTCTGATGACGAAGGATCGGGGGATCGGCGGAAAGCTGCTTCGTCCTTCATCCTTCCGCCTTCATCCTTTCTTTAGAGCGGCACACTAACCGTCTTGATGATCTCTTTGAGGACCGCTTCAGCTTCTTCACTGCGCCGCAGCGAAGAGGAGAAACGTGAGCTAACCAGGATGCGGTGGGCAAAAACAGGCAAGACCAGTCGCTTGATATCGTCGGGAATGCAGAAGGATCGCTCTTCGGTGAGTGCCAAAGCCTGCGCGGCGCGAAACAGGGCCAGCGTACCACGCGGACTGACGCCCAGATCGAGCATCTCGGAATCGCGGGTGGCCGACACAATGCGCATCAGGTATTCAACCAGCGCATCATCCACCGAAACCGCCGACACACTCTGTTGCAGTTCGAGTATCTCGACGCCGGACATCACCGGTTCCAATTCTTCCAGCGGATCATCGTACTCACGATCCCGCAGGATCTCCTTCTCCGCCTTCTCTGACGGGTAACCGATCCGCAGACGCAGCATGAAACGGTCGAGTTGCGATTCAGGCAACGGATAGGTGCCATGATGTTCGATCGGGTTCTGGGTTGCGACAACCATGAACGGCGCCGGTAGTGTGTGGGTTACTCCTTCAACCGTAACCTGCCCCTCGGCCATTGCCTCAAGCAAAGCCGATTGCGTCTTGGGCGTCGTCCGATTGATCTCATCAGCCAACACCACATTGGCAAAGATCGGGCCCGGCTTCCACTCGAACATGCCGCTGTGCTGGTTATAGACCGACAAGCCAATCACATCCGAAGGCAGCAAATCCGACGTAAACTGCACGCGCTGGAAACTGCAGTCCAGAGCCCGCGCCAGAGCATGGGCCAGCGTGGTCTTGCCCACGCCGGGAACGTCTTCAACCAGGAGATGGCCGCCGGCAATCAGCGTGACGATGGCCAGACGAACCGGTTCAGCCTTGCCCTTGATCACCGTTTCGATGGCCCGCTGGAGCTGATTGACTCGCTCAACCGCCTGAGCGCTAAGCTCGGCGGCAGTGCCATTAATGGTCTCGAGATTTCTCATTCACTGGTTCCTTGGTAAATGCCGGCACTCATTCTACATGCTCAGCTTCAGGGTCGCACATTGTAACGCAAGCTGTTAGCTTGTGCGCCCGTTGAATGCCATTCAATCCTCGCAAACTAACAGTTTGCGCTACTTGGACGCTGTCACGCTGCCGTGCTGATGTAGTAAACTTACACGCGCCTGCGGAAATGCGGGAATCCTGGAACTGCTGCACCTGGGAACGCGTGTATTGGATGTGTGAGGAGGTCTTTATGGTTACCAAAGACAGAAAACGTTTTCGCGAACAGGGATTTTCGTTGATCGAGCTAATGATCGTGATCGCGATCATCGGCATCTTGATTAGCGTCGGCGTGGTCGGCTGGCGAGCAGCGCTGCGGAGTGGTAATGAGACTTTTGCCAGCCAGACGCTGCAGAAAATCCTGGAGTTTCAAGCGCAGTACGCGTTGGCCCACCACGGAGAGTTCGGGAATTTTGATCAGTTGATTGCGGATCATGCGCTGGACGATCGGTTCAAAGGCAACAATCCGGCCGTCAGCGGTTATATATTTACGATGAAGGTAACACCCAAGTCCTCTACCAGCCAATCTGACTTCTCTTGCAACGCCGATCCGCTAAACGCGGAGGGTGTAGGCGCCAGCGGCAGACGCCATTTCTATATCGACGCCAGTGTTAGTACGGTGCGCGAAAACGCGACCCAACCGGCCACGGCCTCTGACCAGCCCATCGGGCAATAGCACGCCAACGCAACGCATGCTTCCCGCTGGCTCACGGGTAGCCAGCGGGATTTTTTGTGCTTGGTGGTTGAAGCAAGTGCGTGTTCGTTAGAGGCTGGCGATGGGGCTCTGAAATAGGTATCAGGTCCGCAGGACCGGGATCTAATAACCCCGTCCGTGAGAGGTTGTGCCAAAACCCACAGTCATATCTCCTGCATCAATAACTTTAACGCAAAGGACGCAAAGGACAACCGCGAAGGAGCGCAAAGTACAACCCCCCTTTGCGTCCATTGCGCAGAACCTTTGCATCCTTTGCGTTTCAATTTTCGTCGCCCTACTCCACTCAGCTGAGTTTTGACACAGCCTCTCACGGCGGCTATTAATTACCGGTCCTTCGAACCTGAAGAATGCAAACTGTGATCATTGAGTCAACTCAAACCAATCGTGGTTGCTGCTTGTTTGGGCGTGGTTTATCTCGTGCGAGCCGAGGCTACTCCAACTTTGGTCGTGGCAAATACATCCTCGATACCGGCACGCAGCAGTTCCGCGACGCTCCACGCTTGCGCGGCACAACCCCGCGGCAGTTGCGGCGCGTCGCCATCAAAAATCTCGGACACCTGGCCCACGCACCCTTCGCTGAGATGATTCACGAAATTCGTTAGCCACTCGGCGCCAAACTCTCGGCCCGCCTTTTCGCCAAACGTTTTCACATAAGCGGTCAGATACGGCCCCATCAGCCAGGGCCAGACGGTTCCCTGGTGATAGGCCCCATCGCGACTGCGCGGATCACCTTCGTAGCGTCCGATGTAACGCGGGTCGCTGGGCGCGAGCGTTCGCAATCCGCGCGGCGTGAGCAATTGCTCTTTGACCACCCGCAGCACACTGTCAGCCCGCTTTTTCGAAACCATCGAGTGGTGGAGACTGACCGCAAAGACCTGGTTCGGACGGATTGAAGCATCGCGAGCGTCAGCGTCGACAACGTCATACAGACAGCCCGCGGCCTCATTCCAGAAGAGGTCGTTGAAACTCTTGCGGGCCCGTTCAGCCAGGGTCCGATAGTGTTTGCGCTCCGCCTTCTCGCCAAACGTTGCCGCCAACTGCTCCATCACGCGCAGGGCGTTGTACCAAAGCGCCTGAATCTCAACCGGCTTGCCTTGCCTCGGTGTGACGACCCAGTCGCCCACCTTCGCATCCATCCAGGTAAGTTGCACACCCGCTTCCCCGGACTGGAGCAACCCATCCTCGTCCACGTGAATGTTGTAGCGCGTGCCCTGCTCGTGCCAGGCAACGATGTGCTTGAGCACCGTGTACAGATTCGCGCGCACGAATTCGTGATCGTTGGTGTAGTGCAGCAGCGCGCGTACTGCCTCGAAAAACCAAAGCGTGGCGTCGACTGTGTTGTATTCAGGCGTTTCCCCCGCGTCAGGAAAGCGATTCGGCAACATACCCTGGTCCACGTGCCGGGCGAATTCAGCCAGGATGCTGCGGGCGATTTCCGGGCGGCCGGTAGCCAGCGTCAAACCCGGCAAGGCGATCATGGTGTCTCGACCCCAATCACTGAACCAGTGATAGCCGGCGATGATCGTGTGCCCCGCTGCGCGTTCGACGATAAATTGATCGGCAGCGGCCGTCAGCGAATGAATCAACTCGATCTCGTCCGCGGTAGGAGCGGCCATTCCGCGGCGACGGTTAACCTCGAGATCGCGAAAGTGATCGGCATTACGAATATCTCGGCGTTCGGTGGAAGCCATCAGGCGGGCTCGCGCGAACCGGTTCAGATCGAAGCTGAGGGTGAACGGATTGAAGAGGTCTTCAGCGAAGTCCAACCCGCGCTCGCGTTCCACGGCATATTCAAAATTGCGATACCAGTAGCCGCCGGTGTCGATATCACAGACATCATGCGCAAAGTGCAGCGGCGGCAAATCGAGATACGGCGTGACGGTTGTCGTTCCGTCTTCCGTTTCGACCTGCTGGTTGAGCGCATCGTTCTCGTGTGTGGTGCTGTGGTAGTCACGAAAAGCAATCAGCGGCCGAATCTCCAGCTTTATCGAGCTAGCCGGATCGACGGCGAGAGCTCCGGTTTCCAACTCGTAGTGAACAACCGTTGTGTTCTGGCCCTGGACCATGAACACGGATTTCTCCAGCGTCAAGCCCTCGACCTCAAAAGTGAACACCGGAAAAGGATCGAGACGAAAAGCCGTCTGGTATTCAAAGCCCCGCGGATGAACCGCGCCCGAATACTGATTGGCCGACAGGTCATAGCGGCGACCGTCGATCATCAGAGTCTCTTCGAGCTTTGCCAACATCACGATACGCCCCACCGGCGGCTTCGTTGCCGCAGTCAAGAGTCCGTGATAACGACGAGTGTTAAGGCCAATGACGGTCGACGACGAAAACCCGCCGAGACCATTCGTTTCCAGCCATTCGCGTGATGCAGCGGCTGCGAAATCCTTTAGCACGTTTGTGAATGCGATCATAAAGCCTCCCAGATCCAGGCAGAACTTCGGTAACGTCTTAGGTGAAGCTTTTCTCTGCGTAGTTTCTGCGACCTTTGCAACTCTGCGGTGAAATAACAGCCTGGAAAACATTCAACGCAGAGTCGCTGAGAACAGAGAGGTGAGCGCAGAGACTACGCGGGGCGCAGCTCGGTCTTTCCGCATTGGGAACAGGTATGGACTTCGTTCAGCACGCCGCCAAACATCGGATCCGCGAGCGCGAGATCGTCATTTCCGTAATCTACTTTCATGGCGTGATGATTCATTTCGGTGCCACAGTCTGGGCAACGCATTTTGTTGGCAGTTGACATGTTGTTGCTCCTCCATAACGCCGAAGGCGTTAGCCAATTCCAGCCCGGGGTCGCGCAACCCTGGGATCTTGCAGGTTGCTGAAAAAGTAATACCGATCCACGAAATCACACGAAGCCGCACGAAGTCACACGAAAAGACGCGGTTTTCTTAGTGTGATTTCGTGTTCGTTCGAGTGATTTAGTGGATCGCACGAGATTCTTTGATTCATACACCGTGTTTTTCAGCCTCCTGCTCGGCGGCCTTCCTCGGCTTTTATCTTTTATAACGGCACCTGCTCGCGGCCGTATCTCAACACCTTGCTCATCCAGATTAGCTCGCCCAGAAACTTGTCAATCCGTCTGACATAAGCCTGGTCCAAAATATTTCCCTCGGCGTCGAACAGCTTTTGCGCACTCGAGAAATTCCCGTCCCAGAAGATGGTCACCAAACCCAGTTCCCTCATCACCGGCAACAGATTCTCGATCACGCGCGCCCCGCCCAGGCTGCCTGCGGAAACGCCGCAGATACCGACAGCCTTGTGAATGTACTCTTTCAGATTCGAATCCAGGACATGCTTGAGCATTCCCGGATAGCCGTGGTTGTACTCCGGGACTATCAGCACTAGTCCGTCAGCGCGTGACACCGTCTCTGAAAACTTTGCGTCCTTGATCTGTTCGCCGGCGTCGTCGACGGGAAAACTGAGCTGCCGGATATCGATCAATTCTGTCTCCACACCTTCGCGTTTCTGCACTTCGGCAAAGACGAACCGGGCGACATTTTCGCTGGCGCGTCCCTGGCGCACAGTTCCAAGGATTACGGGGATGAAGAGTGGACGAGTGTTCATTCGATATCACCTGAACCAGATGTTGAAGGCGCTTTGACGGTTTCGTTCAAAGCTGGGCAGTGTTGCCACTGCGGCTGATTCCCTTAGTTGGATCTTGCGCCCCTTTGTCCGTAGAAAGCAACCCCTGGCAGCGCGCTGGAAATGCTTTTATTCAGCGAAGAAGGCAAAATTTGAAGTGCGGCGGCAACGACGCCGCTTTGGATCTCGACTCGCAACTTAAAGCGCATTGAGAAATAGCGTGGATCCAAAGCGGCGTCGTTGCCGCCGCACTCCAAATTTCGCTCCTCCGGAGCTGAGATGGTTCGGTTCGAATTCTGGTTCTATAAATATTTCGTCCCTCTGGGACTGAAAGCAGGCGCCCAGATTGACGGATTCATTTTTAAGCGAATTTTAGAAACACCATACTAGAAGATCTTGAGACTAACCGCAGATCATATAGCCGCGTTCACGCGGCTTCCCGAAGGGTTATTAGACCAGTCCTTTTAGGACTGGGACTGTCGGCAAGGAAAATCCTAAGGGCTCTCTCGTCTCACTTGATGATCAACACCGAATTCAATCCACCGTGATCGTCGGGCGCCTTCATCCCATTGTTCGGATCCTCGAGCCACCACTCGCCATTGATCACATACTTGTAGTGATAGAGTCCCGGCGGCGGCGCCGCAATCGCCGCACGCCACATTCCCTGCTCATCCTTTTGCAGACTCGTCTTGCCGGCGTCCCAGCCATTGAACTCTCCGGCCAGCGCGACACTCTTCGCCTCATCGCCGTAGAAGAAAAACAACACTTTGCCATTTTCGATTCGCGGTGGTCCACCGACAATGGAATGCCACTCGTGCGTATCACTCTTGGCCAGCGACACAGCATGCTGCGCATCAACCACGCCATAACCCTGGCGCAGCACCGGTGCATGAGCGATGCGATCCGCGGTCGACACGAGAATGTTCTTGACTGCGGCCGGCGTGAGCCTCGGGTTGGCTTCGAGCATCTGGGCCACGACCGACGTGATGATCGGAGCGGCGAACGAGGTGCCGTCAACGTGCTGATAATGCGCGGCAATGATCTTGTGCTCGTTCAAGACGGATTCCAAGAATGCTCTGATGCTCGCTGCTCCCGCGCTCAGAACCTGATCGGGAACAGGCAACTTAGCCGCGAACTCCCGACTCAGTTTCTTGAGTTCATAGTCCGGAGCAGCCAACAACTGCGACAGGGTTTCTGCCGTTTCGTACAACTCAGTCCCGGGCAGAATCGGGGCGGCGACCCACATCGCCGGCGCAATGATCTCAGGCTTGACCGTGCCGTCGGCGGTCGGCCCAAAGTTTGAGTCATACAGATCGATGGTTGCCGGATCGAGATCGTTCTTGTCGTCATAGCCGCCAACCGTAATCACCGATGGAGCGTTCGCCGGGGGGATGGAATGTTTCCCTTCCGCGCCGGAGTTTCCCGCGGCGGCAACGACGACAACTCCCTGCTTGATGGCTTCTTCGGCTGCCTGATTAATTATGCTGCGCGAACAGGGAACGTCCTGGTCTCCACCCAGAGAGATGTTCAGGATGCGAATGTTGAAGCGGTCGCGGTTTTCGATCACCCACTCGATACCGCGAGCGATATTGTCTTCGGTGATTCTCCCCTGCGTGCTGGCCTTTACCAAAACGACTTGTGAATCGGCTGCCAGTCCGCGATAGACACCATCGCAGTGCGCACCGTTGCCGGCGGCCACGACTGAGGTCTGAGTGCCGTGCCATTGCCATGATTCGATCGCATCGTGCGGACTCAGCGTCGGGCGCTCGGCCGCCAAATCATGATAGGCAACGATCCGTTCATCAGGCTCCTGTAAATCTGCGTGCGGATAAAAGCCGGAATCAAGAAACGCAATCGTAACGCCCTTGCCGGTGTAATTGGGATCGGCGTTTAAGCGAGCCGCAGTCGGAACCACTGCGAAGCGGTTCGGCGCATGTTGATGATCGTGGTCGTTAGATTCCTTCAAATTTTGCATCCTTTGAATACCCACGCATTGACCAGGTCTAACGCATGTGGGATTGATCTTGTCAGTACCGCACGCGGTAGTGAGTGGGCCCCCCTCATCTTAACTGCTAGACCGGGAATCATCACACAATTCAAGCATCAAAAGTGCAATTGGACCAAAGGAAATTGAAACGCAAAGGACGCAAAGGTTTTCGCAAAGGACGCAAAAGCTTCTTCGCGATGAAGGTGAAGGGCTTTACTTTTTTGCGCTCCTTTGCGGTTTTCCTTCGCGTCCTTTGCGTTAAAGTTCTTGAAGCTGACCCTGAGTTCTCTTCCCACGAACAATTTCTGCAAGCGATGTCGATCCGGACGCTCGTGGTTCGACTAACGTGTAGAAGCGAAAAATCGCGCACTGAAAAAGAAGGAGAAGAACACATGTCTGTGAGTACTGATAAGATAAATGACTCGATACTTGGGCCCGACCCGAACACCAGGAACCGTCTGGAGGAGTCATTCATGCAGACTGGCTCTATTTCGAAGCCGGCGTATTGGGCTGGGCGCATCATTAGCGGAGTTGCCGTACTCTTCCTGCTTTTTGACGCCGTGATGAAATTGGTGAAGCCGCGCTTTGTGGTTGAGGCCACGCTCCAGCTCGGATATCCCGAACGCACGATACTCGGTATCGGGATCGTTCTGCTGGTCTCTACTGTGGTCTATGTGATTCCGCGTACCGCAATCCTCGGGGCGATTTTGCTGACCGGTTATTTGGGCGGAGCCGTCGCCACACATGTGCGTGTCGGTGCGGACTTGTTTCCCGTGCTCTTTCCAGTTTTCTTTGGGGCGCTCGTCTGGGGAGGGCTTTACTTGCGAGATGAGCGATTGCGCACGCTCATACCCTCGCGCAGAGGAGGAAGCTGATCATGAACATCGCGTTATGGATCATCCAGGTGCTGCTGGCCCTGCTATTTCTGTTTGCCGGCGTCGTGAAGTTGGCAATGCCGTTGGACGAAGTGGCGAAGCAGTTGTCGCTGTCAGTATCGTTTCTGCGATTCATTGGCCTCTGCGAGTTCCTGGGCGGCCTCGCTTTGATCCTGCCCAGCCTGCTGCGCATTCGTCCGGGCCTGACTCCCCTGGCTGCTGCAGGATTGATAATCATCATGGTGGGAGCGGTCGTGATTTCGCTAAAGAGCGGTGGTGTCTCGGGAGCGGTCCTGCCGCTTTTGACTGGACTGCTTTTAGCGTTTGTCGCCTACGGTCGTTGGCGTCTGGCGCCGCGGCCTGGACGATGAAGCAACAATAGCCGCGGATTTACGCCGGTCTTGTCAGTACCGGGAGCGGTAGCTACCGGGCCTTAAGATTTGACAGATTGAGTTTGCGAGCCGGCCCGGTCGCTACCGCTCCCGATACTGACAAGACCGCCAAGCGTGCATCCGCGGCCAACTATTTTCGGAATAGTCAAATAACCAAAGGAGAGAGTGATGCATTTGAATCCATACATTTTTTTCAACGGAGACTGCGAGGAGGCGTTCAAGTTCTATGAGCAGACCCTGGGAGCAAAGATCGATGGCATGTTGACTCACGCGGGGACACCCGCGGAAGAACACGTGCCGGCTGAATGGCGCGACAAGATCATCCACGCGCGCCTGATTGTCGGCGACAGCGCATTGATGGCTTCCGATGCCCCGCCCGGCCACTATCAAGCGCCGCAGGGCTTTTCCGTGTCGGTTGGCGTAAAGGATCCGGCTGAGGCGGAACGGATATTCAACGCCCTGGCAGAAAACGGAAAGGTGCAGATGCCGTTCCAAAAGACCTTCTGGTCTGTTGGTTTTGGCATGTGCGTCGATCGCTTCGGCATCCCCTGGATGGTCAACTGCGAACAGGAACCCTAATCCAAGATCGCGCCATTCGACGACGTTAAGAAAGTTCAGCCGCGGATGCTTTGAATTTTGGAGTGCGGCGGCAGACGACGCCGCTTTGGATCGATGCCGCTGCAAACTCTTTTTTTGAATGTGCGGTTCACAATCCAAAGCGGCGTCGCTGCCGCCGCACTCCAAATTTTCGCCTTAGGCCAGCTCGAAGATCTTTCCCGCAGTCGGTTGTTTTTCTGATCCGCGTTTATCCGCGCAAATCCGCGGCCTCGTTTCTTTATTCTATCGCCACGTTTACGCTGCGGCCTCGGCCTCCATCTCAGACAACGGGCGCACCTCAATCGTACCCATAGCTGCAGACGGAATGCGCGCTGCGATTGCAATCGCCTCGTCAAGATTAGCGGCTTCGATCAGGTAGTAGCCGCCGAGCTGTTCCTTAGTCTCGGAAAACGGTCCATCGGTGGCGAGTTGTTTACCGTCTCGCACTCGGACGCTGGTCGCAGTCGAAGTGGGGTGCAACTCTGAACCTCCACGATGGTGCCCACTGGCGATGATCTCCTCGGAAAACTGTCGATACTCCGCGTAAATCTTTTGCCGCTCTGGTTCGCTAAGTTCGTCCCAGGAACTTTCGGCATGGTAAATCAACAACATGTATTTCATTTCCTTGCACTCCTTTTTTTCAGTTGATGTTTATTTGAACTCTCCCGACACCACTACGACGGATGAGAATGCTCAAATCGACATTGCGGGAAAAATTAAGTTGGCCCTGCCGTCGAAAACTCTAACAGGCTGCGGAAAGAGTGATTACGATCCACGAAATCACACGAAGCAGCACGAAGTCACACGAAAGAGATGCGATTTTCTTGGTGTTATTTCGTGTTCGTTCGCGTGACTTCGTGGATCGTATGTCTTTGCTCAGCCCTTTTGATCTGAGGCACGGGGTGGGCGCCGAGCCCTCCCTAACGGTCGGGCTTCTGCACCGGTTGCCCGACGTCTCTAATTCGCCGCCACCTTCTTGTCGCCGTCTTTCGCTTCCTTCTTGGGCAATTCCGGGTTGGCAAAGTCCGGCAACGGGTCGCCCCAAATATAGTGATTGAACCAGGCGAGGTTGTGCTGCATCACGGCCCGCATCGCGCGTGGTTTGGTGATCGGGTGACCAAAGCCTTTGTAAACGATCATCTCGACTTTGACGCCGCGATCTTCCAGGCCCTGCCGCAACTCGTAAGCGTTGGCTATAGGCACGCGGCGGTCGAGCTCGCCGTGTTGAATTAATGTCGGCGTGCGCGCCTTCTTGATGTAACTCATCGGCGAAGTCTTCTGATAGATCTCCGGATCATCGGCCGGGTCGTGGCCCAGATAATTGATCGTAAAAGGCGTGATGTCGGTGTTGTAGTAGTAAGGGGCCCAGTTCGAGATGCCGGCGCCGACCGAGATAGCCGCGAAGCGATCGGACGAAGCGGTCAAAAACGCAGAGATGTAACCGCCCTGACTCCAACCCATGCACCCCACTTTGTCTTTGTCGACCCAGCCCTTGCTAATCAGGTAATCGACTCCGGAAAGCACATCCCACGCATCGCCGACGCCCAGGTTGCGCACGTTGAGTTTCCGGAAACCTTCGCCATAGCCGGCGCTGCCGCGATAGTTCACTTTGAGCACGAGCGCGCCGCGCGCGGCCCAGATGTCCGAGGGATAGTAGCGCGCGTCCGGCGTCAGCAGCGTGGGCCGATCGATGCCGGTTGGTCCACCATGAATGACACACAATAGAGGGTACTTTCTGGCCGGGTCGAAGTTGGCGGGTTTGATCAGTACTCCTTCGATGGTGTTTCCGTCCGTGCTCTTCCAACTGATCACTTCACGGGTTCCGAGGATGAACGATTTGCTTTGCTCGGTCATTTTCGTGAGCACGCGCGGAGTGAAATGATCCAGCTCAGAGGTGAACACTTCGTTGAGACTGGTCGGCGAGCTGGCGACAAAAGCCAACCGACGCCCGTCCCTGGTGAAAGAAAACGCGCCGGCCATCAGATTGTCGGGCGCGGAGACACGGGTGATCTTCGCAGTCACCGGATCAACTCGAAACAGATGTGAAGCCGTTTTCTGCAGTCCTGAAAAATAGATGCCGCCGGCTTTCCAATCAACCAGCCCGGGACTCTCGTCGAATGCATCAGTGATTGAACGCGGCGTGCCGCCCGCGACGGGCACAATCGCCAGTCGGTTGTTGCTGGCAAAGAATGTGGTGTTGCCCATCGCCGATGAGAAAACGATCTGAGTGCCGTCCGGTGAAAAACGCGGATTGCTGTCCGGCCCGGGTTGGTCCACGATCTTCTTTACCGAGTCGTCGGCCAGATTCAAGAGGTAGACATCCGAAGTGACGCCCTGAATCAGGTCCGGATTGATGGTGGCGCTGAAAGCGAGTCGCTGGCCATCCGGCGACCAGGCGAATGAGTCCACACTGAAATCCTTTTTCTTTGTGCGCTGCTTGCCAACGACCGGTGCGCTCAATGCTTCACTCACGTTCAGCGTCCAAAGATGCAGGTAGTTGTATTCTTTGCGCACGACTTCAAAATCACCAAGGTACTCTTTGCGATCCTTGGAAATTTGCGGCACTGGTTCGGTTGCCGTGTAGGCGATCTGCTTGCCGTCCTCAGACCACGCGTAACTGCTGATCGCCGTTTCAGACTTTGTCAGTTGTACCGCCTCACCGCCTTCCGGCTGAATGACAAAAATCTGATTCTTGTCCTCCAGGCGATTGCTGGTAAAGCCGAGCCACTGTCCGTCGGGTGACCAGCGTGGGTTGGTGGCGGACTTCTCGCCGCGCGTCAGTTGAAAGCTGCGACCAGTGTTGGTTTCGACCAGCCATATTTGAGTGACAAAAACATCCTGCTTGAAATCGCTGTTTGAGATGGTGTAGGCCACCCACTTGCCGTCGGGTGAAATCGACGCACCGCCCACTGACTTTACGTTTAATAGGTCATCGATCGTCGGCACATGGGGCGCGGAGTCCGTCGCTGATCCGGTCGCGATCGCAAGGCAAAGAATGATGCCGAGTAGAAAAACTGATTTGGTGATCACGGAGAACTCCTCTCATTTTCGATGGCGAGCACGGCATCAGCTTCAGTGTCTCGACCCGTGAGCGCCGTATGAAGTTTTATTTTCAGGTCCGAAGGACCGGTAATCAATAGCCCCGTCCGTAAGGGCGGAGAAGACAGGGGACGGTTTCCTGAGCACGACAGGTGCGGCACAAGTGTGCCGGCCCTTCGGGCCTCGGGACGATCGATGCGGATCCTTCCCCGCCCTCACGGACGGGGCTACTAATTGCCGATCCTTCGGACCTGATACCATTTATTCCAAAACTCCATCGGTCCAGGATTGATTTGAAAGTCATCTTGGACCGCACCGGTAAGCGGCTCAGCCGCAGGCTCGACTTGTTACAGAACCGGGAGCGGTAGCGACCGGATCCTACACTCAACCCTGTTTAAGGTCCAAACAAAGGCATAACCCGGTGGAGAAGAAGTTAAGCGCAGCATCCGGTTGCTACCGCTCCCGGTTCCGTAACTGCTGCCGGCGAGACAGTCAGACAGCAGCAAGCAGCTTCCAGATCAGCTTTGTTGACACTGCCAATACGGCTCTCTATGATCGAAGCAAATGCCAACCAACGTTTCTGCAGCCGGCAATGGACCAGCCGAGCGCGTTTTTTTGATCGACTCGATGTCGCATATTTTTCGCGCGTTTTATGCGCCGATGGCGAATCGAGCGGCGCCGCTGGCAAACTCAAAAGGCCAGGTTACTCAGGCGGTGTTCATCTTCACGAACATGCTGCGCAAGCTCCTGCTTGACGAAAAGCCCGCGTACATCGCGGCGATTTTTGAATCCAAAGAAAAGACCTTTCGCCACGAAACGTTCGCCGACTACAAGGCGAATCGTCTCGAGATGCCCGAAGACCTGTCTTCGCAGATGCCTTACATTTTTCGTCTTTGCGAAGCCTTCAACATACCCGTGATCAATGCCCCCGGTTATGAAGCCGACGACGTGATCGGCACGCTGGCCGCGCAAGCTGAGCGGAAGGGCGTGCAAGCCGTGATCGTTTCCAACGATAAGGACATGTGTCAGTTGGTGCGCGATCCTTTTGTCGTCGCCATGCGCACCAACTCGCAGGTCGTCAAAAGAAAAGAATTTGTGCCGCCGATCGAATGGTGCGACGAAGCCTGGGTGGAAAAGAAGTTCGGCGTGACTGCAGACAGAATCGTTGACTTGCTCGGCTTGATGGGTGATTCAGTCGACAACATTCCCGGCGCGCCGGGCATTGGCTCAAAGGGCGCGGTACAGTTGATCCAACAGTTCGGCTCGATCGAGCAGGCACTGGAACACTGGGAAGAAGTTAAGCACAAGACCTATCGCGAGTCGTTGCACAACAACGCTGACCTGATCCGCCAATCCCGAGAGCTGGCGCGGATTAAGATCGACCTCGAGGTCGATTTGGATCTCGACCAGTTGAAAGCCCGGCCGCCTGATCGGACCGCCGCTTACGAGTTGTTCAACGAACTCGAATTCCAGGTCCTGACTCGCGAATTCGCCGATGCCCGAGTCGAAACAGTAACCGCCGCCGCGGGGCGACTGGACTATCGCCTGGTGCGCAATCAGGCCGAGTTGAAAGGGCTGGTCGCGGATCTTTGGAATGCCGAACATGTCGGCCTGGCCATTGCGGAAGCGGCGGACGGCGAAGGCGAACAGCGTAGTCTGTTGCCGCGCGAAGGCGCCTTCGGCATTGCCTTTTCGTCCGCCGCCGGCAAATCGTTTTACGTCGACTTTGAAAAGTTTGTCGAAGGTCGCGACGCGGCCCTCAACGGCGTCAAGGAAGTCCTGGCGAACGGCCTGCTGGAAAAGTCCGTGCACGATCTGAAACGCGCAATTAGTTTGCTGGCGCCTTTGCAAGTCACGCTTGAAGGCATTAAGGACGATACATCGCTGGCGGCGTACCTGCTCGATCCCGGTCGCAGCAAGTACGAACTTAAAGACCTCGCCCGCGAAACGGTGGGCGCAGATGATTTCCCTCCGGCGCCCGATGGTTGGACCGATCTCATGTGGCAAACCGCCGCCGCGGCCGATCTCACGGCCCAGGCCGCACGTGTCCTGCACGAGCGCATCCTGGAAAAGAAACTGGAAACCATTTATACCGAGGTTGAGTTGCCGCTTGTGCCGCTGCTCTATCGCATGGAGCGCGCGGGGTTGAAGGTGGACCGCGCGGTCTTAAGCGACCTGTCGAATTTCTTAGGCACTGAGTTGCAAAGACTGACCGAGCAAATCTACAAACTCGCCGATCACGAATTCAATATCGGCTCGCCAAAGCAAGTTGGCGAAGTGCTCGAGAACCTGAACATCGTTTCCGGTCGCAAGACGTCGACGGGCCGGGTCTCAACCAGCAAAGCCGTGCTGGAAGAGTTGGCCCAATCCTACGAATTGCCGCGCCTGATCATCGAATATCGCGAACTCGACAAATTGAAGAGTGTCTACACGGATGCGCTGCCGCATCAGATCGCCGCGGACGGACGCATTCATTGCCAGTTGAATCAGACTGTGGCGGCTACCGGGCGCTTGTCGTCCAGCGAACCGAATCTGCAGAACATCCCTATCCGCAGCGAACTGGGCCGCCGCATTCGCCGCGCCTTTGTTGCCGAGTTGGGAAGCAAAATCATCTCCGCCGACTACTCGCAATTAGAGTTGCGACTGCTGGCCCATATCACCCAGGATCCGGTGATGCTGGATGCGTTTCAGCACGGTGAAGATATCCACAAACGCACGGCGCGGCTGGTGTTTGGCGCCAAGACCGATGCTGAGTTGAAGGAGGCGCGGCGTCTGGCCAAGATCGTGAACTTCGCGATTGCTTATGCGATCGAACCCTGGGGCTTGTCCCAGCGCGTAGGGATCAGTCGAGAGGAAGCAAAGAAAGTAATTCAGGAATACTACAACACTTACAAAGGCGTGCGGCGCTATATGGAAGAGATTCCCATCAAGGCCCGCGAGCATGGCTATGTGCGTTCGCTCTACGGCCGCATTCGCCCCTTGCAAGGCATCAACGATCGCAACGCGAACATTCGCAAAGCCGCGGAGCGCGAGGCGATCAATATGCCGATTCAGGGGACGGCCAGCGACATCGTGAAGATCGCGATGCTGCACGTTGAAGCTGAATTCAAGCGCGAGCAACTGCGCGCGCGAATGCTGATGCAGGTGCACGACGAACTGCTGGTCGAAGCTCCGGCGGAGGAAGCACCGCGAGTGGTGGAGATCCTGAGAAAGGAAATGGAAGCGGCCGTCGAGCTTGATGTGCCGCTGGTGGTCGACGTTGGTGTTGGCGATAACTGGATGGATGCCAAGCCGTGACCATTGGCGTTGCCCTCTTCAGCCTGCAAAGCAGGCGACTGCATAAAGCCTGGGGCACGAGCCCCAGGGTGAGCGTGGTTGGTATCCTCAGCCAGTGAAACGGGCGACAGCCCGATGCTACCAGGAGAGATTCATGGATAGACATAATTGGCAGCGTTTGAATCACCTTCAAATTGGAAGGTACGCAGAGTATTTCGTGAAGATGGAGTTTACTTTATACGGCTTCGAGGTTTATCAAGCCGAAGTCGGTGACAAGGAAATTGACTCTGTGATTCGCAAGGAGCCACAGACTTATTACGATATTCAGGTGAAGTCTGTCAGAGGCTCCAATTACATCTTTTTTCGTAAGGGATGTTTTGCCTTGAGGGATAATCTGTTTTGCGGCAATAGTCATTCTCCCTCAAGGTCAACCACCAAAGTTATTTCTGATTCCGAGCACAGTTTGGCAAAACCCGAATGCACTCTCTGTCAGCCGTGACTATGGGCGGCGAAGAAAAGCAAACCCGAGTGGGGGTTGAACTTGTCTGCTAAGAATGATTCTCTTCTTCAGAAGTACGCTTTTGAGAGCGTGGTTGAGAAGTTGTGAAGTCGATCAGTCTTGAGCCATTCGAGCCGCGCGCAATATGCCTATGCGCTGTCGCCCGTTTCACGGGCTTTTGCTTCGCGCGTTTGGTTTACCCTGGGGCTCACGCCCCAGGCTTTATGCTGCCGCCTGTTCCGCAGGCTAGTTGAGTAGTTACAATCATGGCCGAACCTGACTCAAAAACCAGCGTACCGCCGGTCGATCCTGACGAGCCCCGAACCGTCTACGTGCGCACCGAATCCGAGCCCGGGGACGCGCGTCCAACGGCGCCTGGGCCACCACCCGGCCGATGGCTGGCGCCTGCGGTAACTCCGCTGCTCATCGGCTTCACGCTTCTCTTAATCGTGATCAGCGTGCTGGGCTTTCTCAGCATTCGCAAAGTCGAGGACGTCGGTTTTGAGGTACTCGATCTCGAACAGCAATACGCGGCCCGTCTCGGTCTGCTGCTGGAAATGCGTCTGGCCCTGACCCGCTTAAATAACGAAGCGCGCACGCACAAGGGCGCAGACGAGGCGGGAGGCTTGCGGCCGCCATTTGATCTGCGGCTGCGCACCGCTCGCGAAGATTTGAACAAGCTGCGGCCGAAGCTGGAAAGGTCTTCGCTTTCTGAGTCTGACAAGTGGGATAAGTTTCGCCGCGACCTCGAGGCTTATGTGAAAGTCACCGAGGATCCGCGGCAATACTCGCTCGACGGCTTTGCTCGGTTTCGGGACGTCGACATGGAGTTGGATACGCTGGTGGCCGAGGCGACCGGAACAGAAGTGGTAATCACGGAGAAGGGCCGCGCAATCCAACGGAGTGCCGTGCGCTCGATTCGCATCTGGAGTTTGATTGCTTTGGTGGTGAGCGTGATCGTCGCCGCGGGCACTGTGTGGGAAATTCAACGCCGCTTTCGCCAGATGCGCCGCAGCATGGAAGAGACGCGGCGCGAGCGCAGCTTTAGCAACCAAATGCTGGAAGGAATGGTCAGCGCTGTAGTCGCCATTGATGGTCGTGATCGCATACGCAGCGTCAACCAGGCGTTCCTCAAGATTTTTCCCGGCGCCAGTATCGGCGCTTTCGTGCGCGAGAAGTTTGCCGGTGATGATGCCATGAGAATGTTGGAAGTCGCCTCGGCCCAACGCACCAACGAAGCGGTCTATTGCGGACGCTGGCTATGTCAACTCGGCGAAGCGGGTCGCGATAACAGCTTTGACGTCTACTCGTCTCCACTCGAGATTGATGGCGATCAGGGAATCATCGTAACGCTGGTGGACGTCACCGAAGCCGCTGAAGGTGAGCGTGTCGTGCGCCGGAGCGAAGCCCTGGCTGCCGTCGGTCAGGCAACTACACAACTGGCCCATGAAATCAGGAACCCGCTGGGGAGCATCCGCCTGGGTGTCTCGATGCTGCGTGACAACGTCAACAGTGACAAGGAAGCGTTGCGCACCATCGATCTGGTTGAACGCGGCATCGCTCACTTGAATAAGCTGGTCATGGACGTTACCCAATTCTCACGCGCGAAGCCGCTGGAGCGAGCGGAGGTCGATCTCAACGAAGCGCTGAGCCGCAGCCTCGATCTAGTGGCCGACAAGATTCAGGAAAAGGCCACGCCGGTAGAAAAGAAATTCCGCCTACCCGGTCTGCGTGGGTTGTGGGATCCCGATCAACTACACCAGGTGTTCGTCAACATGATCGGCAATGCCATCGACGCCAGCCCGGCTGGAGTAGTGGTGACGCTGGAGACCGAATTGGTCAGCGGCAGCGGAAAATCACAGGATGGCGCACGCAGCTTGGCGCGCATCGTGATTGCCGATCAGGGCAACGGCATGGACGAGGCAACTATGGCGCGAGTTTTCGAGCCGTTCTTCTCAACCAAAAAACGCGGCACCGGACTGGGCCTGGCCATCGTCAAGCAGATCGTCGAGCAGCACGAGGGAAGAATCTCAGTAGAAAGCGAGCCGGGCAAAGGCGCGCGCTTCACTATAGACTTGCCGTTGTAGCGCGGTACAGAACCGGGACGACCATTATCGAAAGCTCGGCAGCGCCGCGCGTCATGGTGCCGTGGTGCTGTAGCGCGAAGGTGCCGCTGAGACCACTGAGTGTGCCGTCGACTCGCTCCAACGCGACGGGCTCCTGTTGTAACGCAAACTGTTAGTTTGCGGTTGATCGCTAAGGGCCTGGCTAAGAGCAACAGGCAAGCTAACAGCTTGCGTTACTCGCTCACTATTGCATTATTGACTTGAGCGCGATTCGCGCTGCCTCGATTGTCCGGGCGATGATTTCGTCAGTGTGTGCGGCGCCGACAAACGCTGCTTCAAACTGCGACGGCGCAAGATAAACTCCCTGCTCGAGCATGGCGTGGAAGAACTTTCCGTATCGCTCCCGATTGCTCTTGTTCGCGCTGGTCCAATCCGTGACCGACTCGTTGGTGAAGAAGCTGGTCCACATCGATCCGACACGGTTAGTCACCGTTTCTACGCCGGCATCAGCGGCGGCTTGCGCTAGTCCTTCACATAATCGCGCACTGGCATGCTCCAATCGCTCGTAAATTGATCTGTCGCTGAGGCGGCGCA
>Ga0179594_10000008_pt1 | contig 92393 bp, 82 predicted proteins | sample CZOMad1_1_08_16f_FD_148625 | JGI IMG/M metagenome (GOLD analysis project Ga0179594, IMG submission 148625) | Vadose zone soil fungal communities from Angelo Coast Range Reserve, California, USA - CZOMad1_1_08_16fungal (Illumina Assembly) | ecosystem: Environmental > Terrestrial > Soil > Vadose...
TGCCGATGTTGGAACAAATTTCTGAGTGACACGGTTGGAAACGACTCATCCCCAATCTCCGTTTAGATAGCGGACTTGTCCGCCGTCGCAGCCGGGGCACAAGTGCCCTCTCTAAAACGGAACGATTCGAAAGCCGTGTTTCCAGTGTTGACGCTGAGGACGCGCGGAGAATTCAAATTGGGTCTCTACCCAAAAGGGGCGCGCTCTTCACCCGCGATTTCCTCGCTTTCAGGTGAAGACCACGCCCCTCTGGTTGCCGCTTTCCCGTGGCAATGATCGACAGATCAGTTAATCACGAACTGCGATTAGTAACGGTGAAAGAACCCCCAGCGATCGTAGTAACCGTACTGGTGGTAATTCCCAAAGCCATCGAAATAGCCAACCGTGCGTACGCGGTTGTTCATTCGATACCGCAGACGATGTTCGCGATCCTGATCGCGAATGCGGCGCATCTCATCACGTTCTTCGCGCCGAAATCGCTCTCGTTCTTCACGATTCGGTCGTCTTTGCCAGCGCCAATCCTGGTCTTGTCCACTCGGATTGACGCTACTGGCCCCAGCAACTGAACTGCCGATCAACCCTGAGGAGAGAAACATAACGACGAGGGCTAACGAAGCTAGTACTTTCTTCACTCTCAGAAAAATCATAACTCCTCCTTTTGATTCACGCCTGACTCAGCCAATTTTTTGAAGCTACTGAATCAGGGGCTGCAAATAGGTGTGGCAGTTACCATGCCAACCTGAACACGTACGAGAGATCATCGCAAATAACGAGCGTATGGGACTGAATTCTTCGAACGGGTGTTTTGAGTTGTTACAAGATGTAAGGGAAATGGAACAGCGTACAGAGTTCCAACAGTGGTGTACGAAACCGTTGCCAATGGTGACCGCAAGCGGTTTTGTCAGTATCGCCTGCGGTAGCGGGCGGGCCCCTGTGCCTCTTCTCCTGAGGGACGTGATCTGGCGGTTCGAGACGCTTGTTGGATGGCGTGTGAGATCTCGGCCTGGAGATTATCTAATCTCCCCGGGTCCAAACATTGCAGGGGCCCGGCCGCTACCGCAGGCGGTACTGACAAATCCCTCGCGCAGTTTCAGTCACCGGCTGCCAGATCCCCGTGCGGCGCTTCGGGCTGCGGATCGATCGAAGGCTTCTGTGAACGGCGCGAGCGGAAGAATGAGGTGCGGTCCAATACTTTCTCCTGAAATTCTTCGAGGTAAAGATAAATTACGGGCGTGATGTAAAGCGTGATGAACTGGGAGACCACCAGACCGCCGACAACGACAAGTCCGAGCGGCCGTCGCGATGAGCCATCCGCGCCGTAACCGAGTGCGATCGGGACCGCGCCAAACACCGCGGCCAGCGTGGTCATCAAAATCGGCCGGAAACGATCCATGCTGGCATCGTGAATGGCCTGCGACGCAGACTCACCGGCTTCGACCCGCTGCCGAGCAAAGTCGACGATCATGATCCCGTTCTTTTTGACGATGCCCATCAACATGAACATCCCGACAAACGCGTACAGCGAAGCCTGCTGGCCGAACAGGACCAACGTCAACAGTCCACCAACCAGCGCCGTCGGCAGAGTGGAAAGAACAGTCAACGGGTGCACGTAGCTTTCGTACAAGATGGCCAGAATGACGTACATCACAAATACGGCCAGCCCCATTAAGATTGTCAAACTGGTGACCGTGTTGCTGAATGTCTGAGCCTCGCCTTGCAGTTCCGCGCGCACCGTGGGCGGCACTAATTCCGCCGTTGCCTGGTTGATGAACTTAGTCGCGTCGCCCAGCGCTACGCCCGGCTTGAGATTGAAAAACATCGTGACGCTGGTGAACTGATTGAGGTGATTGACCGCCTGCGCGCCGAGCGTGGATTTCCAGGTGACCAACTCGCCCAACGGGATCAGCCGCTGTCCGTTGTCGGATCTGATGTACAACTTTGAAAGGTCCTCGGGCTTGCCGCGGGACTCGTCTTCAACCTCGAGGATGACCTGGTATTGATCTTCAGGCTTCTTGATCAGGTACAGATAGTTTTGCGAATAGGCGTTGCGCAGCATTGTCAGAATGCGCGTTTCGGAAACGCCGTAGGTGCGCGCCTGCTCGCGCCGGATCTCGATATCCAGATTCGGCGTATTGTGGAAATAGTCTGACGAGACCGTCAGAAATCCCGGAAATTTCTGCATTCTGGCCAACAGCTTTGACGCTACATCATAGACTTGATTAGGACTAGCGCCGGACACCGCGAACCCGTACTGACCCTGAGTCTGGCTCGTTACTCCGGTGCTGATCTCCAAAACCGGAAATGGCCGCAGGAAGCTGAACACTCCCGGGATCGCATTCAGCCGGCCCATCATCTGAGCCGTCACTTGAGCGATTGGTTGGCGCTCTGCGGGCGGCTTGATCAGGGTAAACATTAGTCCCTGGTTTGACGCCAGGAATCCGCTCGAGCCCGTCAACGTAAAGTCAGTGACGACATTCGGGTCCTGATGCAGAGCCTGGTCCACCCGATCCTGCAGGGCGTGCATTTGATTCGGCGAGGAACCCTCGCGCGCGATAAAGGCGCCGAAGATCACGCTGCTGTCACCGGGTGGCAGGAACGTTTTGGGAATCAGCACAAAGAGCCAGATCGTGCCCGCCAGACAAATCGCCCAAATCGTCGGCGAGATCCAACGCCGCCGCAGGAACCACCAAAGCGATGCGCCATACAACGCCAGCACGCGCTTCTCAATGCCGCCGATGACGCGTTCCGCCCAGGTCTTCTTTGATCCATGGCCGCGTTCTTTGAGCAGTCGCGCGCACATCAGCGGAGTCAGCGTGAGCGATACCAGGCCGGAAGCAAAAATCGAAATTACGATCGTGATGGCAAACTCGCGAAAGATGCGGCCCACCAGTCCGGTCATGAAGACCAGTGGAATGAACACCGCCGCCAAAGAAATCGTCATCGAAAGGATCGTGAAGCTAATCTCTTTGGCGCTGGCGATGGCTGCTTCAAAAGGCTGTTCGCCGCGCTCCATCCGCCGCACGGTGTTCTCCAGAAACACAATTGCATCGTCAACCAGGAATCCGATCGCCAGGGTCAGAGCCATCAACGATAAATTGTCGAGGCTGTACCCCAGAGCCCGCATCGCGATGAATGTGATCAGCAGAGACAGAGGCAAAGCCACCGCTGGAATCAAGGTGTCGGTGACGCGTCCAAGAAAAGCGAAAATAACCAACACCACCAACACGAAGGCAATCACCAATGTTGTCTGGACGTCGATGACCGAGTGCACGATGTTCTGCGCGCGATCATAGATCGGGATAATCTGAATCGACCCGGGTAACTCGGCGCTGACCAGCGGCAGAGAGTCCCGAATGCTTTTGGAAACCTCAACCGCGTTGGCCCCGGCTCGTCGATTCACAGCCACGACCACAGTGGCGGAGGGCACTTCATGGCCGCGCACCCAAAATCTCATGTTGATGCGCTCGTCCTGAACGGAGTCTTTCACCTGGGCCACGTCGCGCAGGTAGACGGGAGAATTGCTGCTACCACCAACGATCAAGTTGCTGTACTGCTCAGCCGTTTCCAGTTGCCCCTGCGGCCTAAGAATCGCGGTGCCGGTGCTGCTGTCGAGTTGGCCGGCGCCGGTATAGCTGGTGCCGTTCTTAATCGCGGCGGACAAATCGTCCATGGAAATCTGCCGCGCCCACATCGCCGACGGATCAGCCTTGATGCGAATCGCCGACTTTGTGCCGAAAACATTCACGCGCGACACTCCCGGGAGAATGCTGATGCGCTGGCCCACCTGGGTGCTGCCGTAATCGTAGAGTTGGCCCGGAGTGACTGAGTCGCTCGTCAAGGCGATATACATGATCGGCTGATCGTTGGGATTGCTCTTAGAGTAAGTCGGCGGTGCGGGCAAGTCCGCCGGCAGAGCGCCGGTCGCTTGCGAGATGGCCGTCTGCACGTCGGTGGCCGCGGCATCAATGTTCTTTTCCAGCGCGAACTGCAGTGTCAGACTTGCCTGGCCCTGGGTGCTTTTTGAGGTGACAACCTCCAGTCCGTTGATCTGCATGAACTGGCGTTCGAGCGGCGTGGCGATGTTGTTCGCGACCGTATCCGGGCTGGCGCCCGGATAACCCACTTGCACCTGGATGACGGGATAGTCGACCGCCGGCAAGTCGTTCACCGGAAGCGCAAAGTAGCTCAACACTCCGAACAGAATTACAGAGAGCGTTAAGACCGCGGTCATCACCGGGCGCTGAATGAATGGTTCCGAAAGATTCATTGGTAACCCATAATCAAGTGCCACAGGTACGTCGGGCGCCGGAGATCATTGTGGCTTCTGAGGTCCCAGGCCCGAAGGGCCGATATTCAATGGCCACGTCCCTTAGGGCGTGGAAAAGTTCGTACCTACATCATTCGAGGCCCGAAGGGCCGGCACGCCTGAGCCATCGCCATTCTCAGTCTTTGTGCCGCACCTTCGGCGCTCATTTTACTTCGAAACTCGCGACCCACGCCCTCACGGACGTGGCTATTACATTCCGGCCCTTCGGGCCTGAATTCCGAACACGGCCTCGGACTTTGGGGGAAAGGTCTAGAAAGCACGATAAATTCATTACTTTGCCGCGCCACCTGATGAACCTGCCGCCGGCTCGACGCGCACCTTGCCGCCCGGCGTCACGCCCAACTGGCCATTGGTGACAACCCGGTCTCCGGCGGCGACACCTTTTTCAACTACAACCAAGTCCCCCTGGCGCTGGCCCAGCGATACCTGCCGCTGTTCGGCGGTCGAGTCCTGCTTGACAACGTAAACAAACGATCCTTTACCTGACATTTGCGGCGCGGAAGCGGGTACCAGCACTGCCTGATGAATCGTGCTCAGGACCAGACGGATGTTGACGAAACGGCCCGGCCAAAAAGTATGACCGGCGTTGGGAATCGTGGCGCGCAGATTCACTGTGCCCGTCGCTCCCTGGACCGCATTGTCGAGAAAGGTGAGCTGACCGATCACCGGCGCGTCCGTGGTGTCGGGAAGCCGTACCTCCGCTCTGAGCGTGCCCGCGCGCATTTGCTGTTGCACGTCGGTCAGATCGTTTTGCGAGATGGTAAAGTCCGCGTAGATCGGATCCAACTTTTCGATCACCAGCAGCCCATTGTTGCTGCCGGAAGAGCTGCCGCTGGAATTGCCGCTGCCTGAGTTGCCGGAGCTCGAACCGCCGGGATTGACGACGTTCCCCACATCCACCAGGCGCTGGCCGGCGCGGCCGTCAATCGGCGAACGAATGTAGCAGTAGCTCAATTGCACCTTGGCGCTTTCAATTGCCGCGTGATCAACTTTCAACACTTCGTCGGCGCTGCGCACGGCGGCGCGATCGGCCTCGACGGTTGCATTCAGAGAGTCCTGGCTCGCGCGCAATTGCTCGTACTGCTCGCGGGGAACGACGCCATGCTCAACCAGCTCGCCATAACGCTTCACCTGGGTATCGCCCCACTTGGCCTGCGCGATGTCCCGGTTAAGATTGGCTTCCGCCTGCCTCTTCAACGCCGTGTCTTTGGAAAGATTTGCCTGAGCCTGCTGCAGACTCGCCTCAAATGGTCGCGGGTCTATCGTAAAGAGCATGTCGCCCTTCTTCACGTTCGCGCCGTCAGTGAAATGAAGCTGCATAATGCGCCCCGAGACCTGAGGCTGAATGGAGACGACTTCGCGCGCGACCGTTTTGCCGATGGCATCCAGGTAGGTGGGTACATCCTGCGCCTCGGCGGTCGCCACCGAGACCGGCGCCGGCGGCCGTTCGAAACTCTGCTGCGCCTTGTTGACGCAGCCGGCGAGGAGCACGAGCGGAATTACAACCAGCGAAAGCATCTCCGGACGTGAAATCGAGGCGTGCGTAACTCTCATAGTGAACACTTCTCTCTCTTCCTTGTTCTGGTGTGGGGTCTCTGGAATAATCATCGCTCCTGATCGCACGATCTCGCAACTCCACACGACTGCCCTTCCTACGTTTGACCGATCCACTTTGTTGCGGCCGGCCGCGGCCAAAAGCATTTTCGTAACCAGATCGTTGCAGATTCGAAATCGCAGCAAGCGAATGCGGATGTATGCTTCGGATGGCAGAGACAACGCGCGGCAGTAGCCCGACTGTAAAGGAGCGCCCTGATTCTTTACCGATGGAAGTAGTGAACACGATGCAAACAACGATAGTTGAAAATGGCAGGGGGAACCGGTAGCTCTATAAACATTTGGTCCCGCTGGGACTGAGGACCGAACCAAAAATAGGGCTCGATCTGTTGCGAGAAATTTTAGGAGCCACGACACCAGCGTCACAACTGCGGCACACCCATGCGTTGCAGCAGCATGGAAAAGCGCTGGTCATCGCGGACACTGTCCCAAACCGGCTCATCCCTATAGAACCCTGCAATCGCTCCCGTCTTCAGGCCCCGTTCCAGCCAGCCGACCGCCTCTTCCTTGTCGTGCAACGCCGCATAGAGCTTGGCAATCCAAAGGGCCTGCTTGAGATCACCGCCGTTAAGCTGCTCCAATTCTTTGACGATCTTCAGGGCTTCAGCTTGCCGGCCTTGCGCCCCATAAATCATCCCGCGATTGAAGATTAGAATTGGGTCGTCTTTGCGTTCGCGGCTTTCCTTATCAAGCGCCGTCAACGCTTCGTCGTACAGTCCATTCTGAATGTAGATTTCGATTTCGGTCGTGGTCGTGAACGGTGGCCCCGACTCGTTTGACTGGCGAAGAATCTGTAGCGCCCGCTGATAGTCGCGCTTGAGCAAATAATACAGCGCCACCTGCCGCGCGATAATTGTCGAGAACGGATCGAGTTCGCGCGCCTTCAACATTTCATTCAGACCGTCGTCAAGACGTTCCTGCCTGAGCAGCGAAAGCGCCAGATAAAGATGAGCAATTGCCAGGCTCGGACTGAGTTGGAGCGCGCGTTTCAGCTCGCGATCGCCGCTGGCAAAGTCGAATGGCGCATAGCCAACATGATAGTAGCCCATCATCACGTGCGCTTCGGGGAGATTCTCGTCAAGCGCAACGGCCTTGCGCGCCGCCTCTCCCAGTTTACGCCGGCCTTCGACCGGCGAAATATAGCCGCGCACTCCCAGGTTTCCGTAAACCTCAGCCAGTCCCGCGTAGGCGAGCGAATAGTTCTGATCTTCTTCGACGGCTTTCTGAAAGTAGCTTCCAGCCAGCACCAGGTCTTCACGCGTGCGGCGATGCACATAAGAGCGGCCCTGCATGTAATACGCCAGTGCCTGCAAATTTTCCGTGTTGCGTTTCGGAGGTTGGGACAGCGTGTCGCCCGTTAATTTTGATCGCAATTCTGACGAGATGTCCCTGGCGATCTGCTCCTGCATGGCAAAGACATCGGAAACTTTCCGATCGTACTGCGCTCCCCAAATATGACTATCGTCTCTCGCGTTTACCAATTCAGCACTGACAAACAGATCGTCGCCGCGTTTGATGACTCTTCCAATCAGCACCGCCTTTACATCCAGCTCCTGCGCTACCTTATGCGGATCGGGAACACCGTCCTGCGGATCTCTGACTTTGTAACGAAAGACTGAATTCCGGGCTATCACTTTCATGTTAGGCATCTGCGAAAGACCATTGATCAAACTCTCGGTGATGCCGTCAACCAGGTATTCTGAATTAGGATCGCCGCCTACGTTAACGAACGGCAATACCGCCAGCGAGTCAATCTTTTGATTGGTCGGCTGTAAGTACTTGATTGCGGCAATGACAACCAGCGCAATTGCCAGGACTCCAACTCCGGCCCACATGTATCTGGCGAAGTATTTCCGGGCGGCTTTAGACTCTTGCGCCTCAGGCTCCAGGCGGGCTGTATGCTCAGCCGCTCGGTCCTTTCTGGAGGGATGATGTTGCGTGGACGGGACGTCAAGCTCCTGCTGCAACTCGCGAAGGTCTCCCAGCAACTCTCTTGCGCTTTGGTACCGCTCGTCGCGATCTTTGCGCAGTAGCTTCCTGACACTCCAGCCTAATCCTGCCGGGATGTCCGGCGCGTGCGATTGAACCGGGGCCGGCTCTCGCTCAAGGATCGCCGCGATGCAGTCACTCGGGGTTGACCCGGCGAAAGGCGCTTCCCCTGTGAGCATTTCGTAGAGCACGACGCCGAGGCTCCACAAGTCGGATCGACCGTCAACGTCGATGCCGCGCGCCTGCTCCGGCGACATGTACTGCGCTGTGCCGATCAACATGCCGGGACTAGTATCATTTGGATTCGCCTGTAAGGACGCGACTGGTCCGTTCAGCTTGGCCACTCCAAAGTCGAGCACCTTCAGATAGCCATCGGGCCTGAGCATGATGTTTTCCGGCTTGATGTCGCGATGGACGACGCCGGCATCGTGAGCGGCGGCGAGCGCGCCGGCGATTTGCGTGATTAGATCGAGTGCTTCTCGCGGACTTGCTTTGCGCTGCGCGAGAATCTGGCGCAGGGTCTCACCTTCGATGAACTCGCTGGCAATGAAGCTTAAGCCGTCAACTTCGCCCACTTCGTAGATGGTGACGATCTGCGGATGATTCAGGGCCAGAACAGCTTTTGCTTCCTGCTTGAAGCGGTGCACTCGCTGGGGATCATTGTTGAAATAGTCAGGCAGCAGCTTGAGCGCGACCTTGCGATCGGTTCTTTGATCAATTGCCAGATAGACCTCGCCCATGCCACCCGCGCCGAGCGCTCTGTCAAGGCGATATTGGCCGATGATTCTGCCGGCAACGGATCGGGCACGCTGCCGTGCGAGTTGACCGGCGGAGATTTCAAGCGCCGAACAATTGAGAAAGTCACGCGATTCCTCTTCCGCAGAGAGCAGCGCTGCCACTTCCGCGCGCAGGGTTTCGTTGCCCGCGCATTCGCGATCGACGAACGTCGAGCGTTCGTTCGCCTCGCGTGTGAGTGCGGATTGAAAGACAGCCTCGATCTCTTCCCAGTGTTCAGGCGTCATAAGAGCAGTGACGAGTGACGAGTCAGAAGTCAGAAGTCAGAAGTTTGAAGTTTGAACCTCACAATTCTTCAAGTTTTCGTCTCAACCCACTTAGCATCTTTCGCAGCTCTGCGATCAGGGCGATGACATCACTGACGTTCCGCACGTTCACAATAGCTCAGCTCGACCGCGATGATTAACTGAGTATCCAGTTCTGCTATCGAACCTTCGGCGTGCGAGATAAATTGGATGAACTCACCGGTTGTACGACGCGCCTGTCCCTCGGCGAGATTCGAAGGAACAGAGACAGCAGCTCGCCTCATCTGGGAAACAAGGCCGAACTTTTCATCGCCAGGAAAGCCCTTGGTCAGTTGGTAAATCCGCTTGACCAAGACGATCCCCTTCTGCCATACAAGCAAATCTTGATAGCCGCCAGCTTTGATCCGTGGGTTGGTCACTAGTCACTTCTCACTCGTCACTGTGTTCTCGTCACTTGTCACTTGTCACTGCTTTATAAAGCCACGATCTGGCTGCGCTCCAGTCACGAATAACGGTGTTGGGGTGGATGCCCATTACTTCCGCAGTCTCATCCACGTTCAAACCGCCAAAGAAACGGAGCTCGACTACACGCGCTTTGCGCGGATCGAATTTCGTGAGGTTCTTGAGTGCTTCGTCCAGCGCCACCAGGTCTGCGGTCTTCTCTTCAGTGACCTTCGAAGTCTCCTCGAGAGTGACCCTCTGAGCGCCGCCGCCGCGCTTTTGGTACTGCTGCTGTCGCGCGTAATCAACCAGGATCCGCCGCATCAATTCAGCGCAAATCCCAAAGAACTGGGCGCGATTTTGCCATTGCATCCTTTTCTGATCGACCAGCCGAACGTAAGCCTCGTTAACCAGGGCAGTCGTCTGTAAGGTGTGATCGACGCGTTCGCGGTTCATGTAGTGATGGGCCAGCCGATGCAGTTCCGCATAAACCATGGGAACCAATCGTTCATACGCGGTCTGATCGCCATTGCTCCAATCAATCAGCAACCCGGTGACGTTTTCTGCAGGAGATAGGGGCATTGTCCGTCGATCATACCAAACGGCAAGATTCCTGAAGGCAAACGGATTATACACATGCACACCTTAACCGCGAGCTAAGGAACAACTATCATAAGCAAGATTGCATTTCCGCTGTGTCTGGTGTCGCTCGGCGCGTTTTCTCGCGTTAAGAGTAGATTGCAGAAATTCATCTGCAGACCGCGAGCTCTATTCGCTCATGCACTGATTAGCCAGTGAAGGCCATGGCATCTGAGGATTACGTCTGTCTGAACATTGAGTGCCGCTACCATGCATCGCGGCCGTTTCGGTTTTGCCCGAGGTGCGGCCATCGCAATACGTTCGTCACGCCAAGCAATTTGCGTTGGCGTCATTTGATCTCGGGCATCCTGTCTTTGTGCGTTGGCGGGTTCGTCTTGCTAATCGCCATCTTTGCTTCAGTCGTTTTTTCGAACCAGCACAAGGCGATGAGAGTGAATGATGTGGCAGCCCTGCTGGTTCTCTTCGGCGTTAGCGCGGTGTTTCTGATCGGCGGCATTTTTCTGATTGTCGGCGGCGGCAGGTGGTTCATTAGATCGCTCGTCTCTTTCGGGCAGCGGGGCGGTTCGGGGCGGCTCTGATCTCCGTATCGAGATTGCATTTCTATTGTGAGTGGTGTCGACGAGCGCGCTTTCTCGCGTTAAGGGCTGTGAGCAGAAAACCAACACAGCAACAGGAGGAATATATGAAACCAAATATCCGAACGAGAGTGGCAATTGCGATCGGACTACCGACGCTGCTGGCTCTGGGAGCCATCTGGGAAGTGCGCCATGCGCGCGCATTCAATCCGCAGCCTGACCCGCCAGGCCGTTACGCGATGATTGGCATCGTCCGTGGGCAAAGCATCCGGATCAATGTCTCGAACATCGCTCCGACCACTCCGAATTTGCCGCCCGACCCGTGCCGCGCGCATTTGGCGTTTGTCGATGGCGACGGCACCCCATTAGTAAACCCGCGCACCGGCGAGCCAGTAGGCCGCACGGTAACACTGCAAAACGGTCAGTCTATTTTCCTGCACCTGAGCGCGGACGAGTTTGTTAACGGCGACACGACGGCAGGGCGCCTGCAACTACGCCCGGTTTTCCGATCAGTGACGTTGAACCCAGACGTGCAAGCTCCTCCCGATCCGTGCGTACCGTCGGTTGAAGTTATCGACAACGCCACGTCCAGGACCTCGTTCGTATACACGGGCACGCCGTCGTTCGGTGATCCGCCCGAGCCCGACCGACCGCAGTAGGCTGCGCTAGTCAAAGAGAAGACAGCCGGGCTGCGCCACGTAGCGCGGCCCGCGAGGTCACGGTGGCCGACTCTTTCGAGCAAATGGAAGAGCAAGCTCTACGGCAGGTTCGGCTGCTCGAACCAGGAGGCACACGGCGGTTTCGCCGGCACCTGTGGAGGCATCGCCATCTGGAGTCCCGACGTGCTGAAATTCATCGAGAAGAATTTGTAGCTCCGTTTAGATAGCCGACTTGACCGCCGTCCCGAGCGAGGGCACAAGTTCCCTATCCCGACGGACAATTCCAAAGAGCGTGTTTCCTAAGAAAGCGCAATGACACAAAGAACACCGACACCAAAACACTGCTTCTGAACTTGACTCTCTCGGTTCCAGTTTTGGGCCAGAATAATCTAGTGATTTTGCGGAGGACGTAGCCATGAAAAATCTTTTCCTGCTCGCAACCATGCTCTTGATCTTTGTCGCCGCGTCGTTTCCTGCCAGGGCGCAAACGACGATGACCTGGACGGTCGACGGTTACCAACGACAGGCGATCGTTTTTGCGCCGGCTCCTACAATCAGCGCCGTGCGGCACCCCTTGGTCTTCGGGTTTCACGGCCACGGCGGCAACATGCAAGGGATGTCACAACTGATGCACATACAGACTCTCTGGCCGGGCGCGATCGTCGTCTATCCGCAGGGGCTCAATTCGCCACGCCCGATTGACCCGCCGGGGAACGCACCGGGCTGGCAGTTCGAAGCAAACCAGGCAAGGGGCAACGTTGGGAACCGGGACCTGGATTTCTTTGACGCCATGGTGGCTACCATGAAGCAGAAATTCGCAGTCGACGACCATCGCATCTACGCCACTGGCTTCTCAATGGGCGGCATGTTCAGTTACCTGCTTTGGGCCGAACGCAGCAAGACGATCGCGGCCATCGGCGAAGTCGCCGGCCGGCTTTCGGATTCAGAGCACTTAACCGAACCGCGACCGATTCTGGCGATTGCCGGACACCAGGATACGACCGATCCCTTCGACCTTCAGATGCAGTCGATCGAAAAAGCTCGGCTGGTTGACAGCGCCACCGGCCCGGGGCAACCGTGCGGCCCGAACTGCATGTTTTTTGCCTCAACGACGCAGACACCGGTGAGGAGAGTCATTCATCCCGGCGCTCACGTGTATCCACCGTGGGCTTCAGCAGAGATCGTCAAGTTTTTCCAGGCGCATCACCTGTGAAAGAAGATCGGATTTCAAGGGAGACCAATTTGGAGTTGGTGGCTAATTTCCGTTTAGCAGGCTGATTAAAAACCAGACTTAGCCACAGAGACACGGAGACACAGAGAAAAATGAGAACAAAGACTGTATGAAATTTATTAGCATTTCTGATTGATACTGATCCTTGCCGTGTCTCTGTGACTCTGTGACGATCTTGCTTTTTTCAGCAACCTGTTAGAGGCGGGCGTGACCTTGATATAAGGCACCAGACAAGCAGCTACGGTCGTAGTCTCTCGTTTGTGCCCGCGTTCTCGGCGCCGCTGAAAAAAGTCAGTCGGAGTGGTTAAGCCTTATCAGACTTCTTCTTGAAAATCGCCAGCAACGCATAGCCCGAGAGCCCCAACACGCTGATCGACATCCTGAACATCGAACCATTAACGCTGCGGGTCGGGTGAAAGAAAATCAGGTAACCGGCAAGTCCGATCATCGCTGTGCTCGCGACATTGATCGTCGGCGACCAACGGTTGATGGCGCGCTGCCATCGGGGTGACGATTTGTCCTCGTTTTCGGCCGGTGGGATCCAGGGATCGGCGGCGGCTTTGAGACCAAAATCAGTTCAGCACAAAATTGTATATGAGTTCGCCGACTATTTTCACCGGGTTGCCGCCGACAACCGATGGCGAAAAAACAGTTTCTCGGGCGGCTCTGACGGCCATCGCCTGCAGCAGCGCATGCCCGCTAATAACTTGTGCTGCGATCACTTTCCCCTCTTCATTGGCAACTACCTTGACGACTACGGGACCATACGCGTGTGCGGCCCTCGCAATCGCGGGGTAGTCAGGATTCGGAGCCTTGATAGAGTTAACCAGGACGTCGCTCCCCTGACAAAAATCTCGAGGAGGTAGACACGCTTTGTGGATCGCCTTTCCCTCCGGTCCTTTCAGTAACGCATCGACTTCGCCTTCTGATCCCGTAGCGTTTCCAGAAGTGAGTTTGAAAGAATTCAAGAATTTCGCCGCCGCCGTTTCATAAATTTGAGCCACGTCTGCAGGAGCCTTTTGACCGTAGGTGGTAGCCGCAATCAAGTACAGTCGATTCTTCACGACGACAATCTTGCTGTTCATTACATAGCCGCCGCCGAACTCGACTTTATAAACGCGACCGGGATGACCCTCGAATTGAGAGTCCTTACACTCCAATAGGGTGCCGCGAATCCCCATTACGCCACCGTCTCGCACACGGTCCATAAAGGCGGTGATTCGTTCCGTCCCCTCGAAAAGCTCAGGATAGTCTGCATATCCAACCGCATACTCGGCGTTCGTTCGCAGATTGAATAGATGCATGACGACGTTGTCATAAGGAGCGAGGCCTTCTTCGGCAGGCACACCGGGCATGAGTACCGTGAATTGACCCTCAGTCGATTTGAATTCCTTCCAATTCTGCGGGTTGGATTCTGGAGGTGGGCGCGAAGCGTTTTGGGCAATCGCAAAAGGCGGCTCAGTGGCCACGCCGAGCAGAACGAGAGTCAAAACGAGAGTCAGAACCAAAGGATATCGCAACTTGCGGCACACAGGTTTCTCCACGGAATACTTCGGCGACACCAGCACCGTAGCAGAAAATTTCTTGCCGCGCCAACTTGGGTTTGAGCGTAAATTTTTGGTGCCCCCGCAGGGATTCGAACCCCGAACCAACAGATTATGAGTCTGCTGCTCTAACCATTGAGCTACAGGGGCACAAGGACTCATGGACGGTCCGCCTGAGATTGTAGCGGAAACTGTAGCGAGCCTTTAAATTGAGTGTATCACGCAGCCCTTTGAGAGCTGCAAATCACTTCCGAGTCTGTTGTGAAGATGATCGAGCTTGATGTGAAGAAGACAATCTGGTGTGGTGTTTCTAAAGTTCGCTTAAAATGAATCCGTCAATCTGGGCGCCTGCTTTCAGTCCCAGAGGGACGAAATATTTTATAGAACCAGAATTCGAACCGAACCATCTCAGCTCCAGAGGAGCAAAATATGTCTTTCTCGGAACAATTTATGTCGCTCCTCCGGAGCTTCAGAGTTCTTCTTGAACTCGGCTCTATAAAATATTTCGTCCCTCTGGGACTGAAACCGAAACAACCATTTGTTACGCGAACTTTAGAGACACCACACTAGCGACCCAGCCCGCGCGTTAGCAAGGGCTTTCTCTGGCACTCTGATTTTGGGTAAAAGCCGCAATCCTGAAATTACTAGTTGAGACTGACGTCAACACAGAATTACCCCACTATCCACGTAATATTGCTCTTGACTCAGAGGCTGGAAAGGGTGTATTTGCAGCGAACTATGTGGCGCTGCGTTAAGTGCGGATCCGAAATTGAGGACAAGTATCCTCATTGCTGGCAGTGCGGCGCAGAGCATGTCTCGCAGCCAGTGAAGCAACGAGAGTCGACTGCACGAGCCGTGCCCGGTTTTGCTTCGTACGAAGAAATGGCCAAGGTACCGGCGCAGGACCCGTGGATGTTTCGGCGTGGTCCAATCATGCGGCTATTCTGGTTCCTCCTGGCCTTAGGTCTGGTCAAAGTACTCTCCTCTCGTTTCTTAGGCGCCTACGGAAACTACATTGTGCTGATTGTCGGAGTCGCCGCGCTGATCATTATTCTTTGGCGGCACTTTCGACGCGACCCGACCGAGGGTGTGGGAATTAACCTCCACTGACAGTTTCCTCAATCGCAGTCTCGACTAGTAATCTTGGGAGAGAGAAGTTGTGGTGAATGAGTTAAGTTTGCCGCGACTTGTCTTGCGCGCGTTGCGCCTTTGCGTGAGATGCTCCGTCCCAAGTTACGAGCGTTACATCGGGAAGACTTTTCACGCAAAGGCGCAAAGCACGCAGAGTTTTTGATCGGTCTGAGCCTCGCCTAGCTAGTGTTCTCCGTTCAGTCTCCCTTTCCATTCAGCAGGCGCTTGTTTGTCTACCAATCACTTGTCCCATTTCTAAAGACTACAAGTGGGTTTCAAAACTGAAGATTCCGGCGGCGAGGTGTGTCTAAGTAAGCAAGAGAATGATGACTGAGGCTGATTGACGAAGACTTCAAGCCTCCACACTGCGGCTACACCGCCCCCAGAGAAAACAACGGCATTCGCATCCTTGCGGACACGGGCACATGGATCTACTCGCCTGAAACTGTGAGGGAGCGAGTTTGCACGACGAAGCGGTTGCCATCACTGGGACCGCGGGCGTCCCGCCCGCCTCAACTCGACACAGTAGCGACTCACGTTGAGTGACTCAATCCAAATGATCTCTAGTCAAGCTAATGCGGGCGGGACGCCCGCGGTCCCAGTAAGTCGGGCCATTCCTCGCGGCAACATGTGCCGGCGTTCCTACTTTAGAATCGCGGCTTGCGCGCTCAACTGTACCAAATGCCAGCGCTGGAAATTATTGATCACGTCGTGAGGGAACAGTCTGACGTAGGCTGTCTTGATATAGAGCTTCTCTACGGTGGGCCATTCCAAACGGATAATGGGGTTGAAGGCGGCTGGAATGTGTGGCTCGGAATCTTTTGGAGTGCTTGAGCTGGCCGGCTGATTTGCGTTGCCGTTGGTCAGCGCCGCGACGGCCTTACTTTCCATTGCCAGCGACGCGGCCAGCAATGGCTCGCGCAGCGGAATACGCGCCTGCGTCGGCTTGCTCGTAGCCGCGTCGTAGATGCACACTTCCGTGTCAAATGCGGTGGCGACTTTCGCCGCATCGGGTGACCAGACCGGCAAAGCTTCCGTCAACTGATCGTCGAGCAGGCGCTCGCGGCCGTCCATCTCGATTAAACGAGGCCGGCCGGCCGGCAGTTTGAACTCCTTTTCGCGAGCGCTCCATTCGTTTTCCTTGCAGGCGAGCGCCACCAGCGCGTGATTGTCGGGAGCCCAGGAAAAGTAAAAATAGATCAGGCCTTCGCGTCCGGTCATCGGCTTCAGATCATACCCGTCGCGATTAGCAATATAGATCTGCTCGGTGGTGAACAACTGTACCGGAGCAAACTTCGGCGCCACTGACGGCGAAGCCAGTGGTGAAGAAGAACCTGAGGGCGAGGGCAGCGGCACAGTTTCCGGAACGTCCTCAGGCGGCGTGGGAGACGGAGTTACCCGCGCGCTCCGGTGGGCGACGAAAGTGATGAAGTTGCCGTCGGGCGACCAGGCCACCGTATCAGGAAACCCGCAAGCGAGTTCGGGCGGTGTCAGGTTGCGCAGAAACGTCCCGTCATCGGCATAGAGATCGATCCGAAAAGCCTCGTTCGGCTCGTCCGCCGTGCCATAGAGCGCCAGCACTCGCCGCCCATCAGGCGCGGCTACTGTGCGCAACAACGCATCGTTGGTGCGATGAGTGTTGAAGTCCTTCTGAATCACCTCGTTTTTGTCGACCATCTCTTCAGTTTTTATTCCCGCGGGTAAGCCAGTATCGGCCTGGAAACTAAACGCCAGGCGCTGCGCAGGTACGTCGTGCATGACCAGTGGCCGCACATCATCCCTGTGTTCGATGACGTTGCGACAGGCGCCAATCAGGATGCAAAGCAAGACGAACGAAAGAGCGATGACAATACTGGTGCTGGATTGTGGCCGTCGTGAGCGTTTGTAGCTGATTAGTTTGGGCATCATCGGGACGAGCGATCATAGGAAGCGCGTTGTTTCGTTGTCAATTGAGTGCCGGGAGCGCGGGCATCCTGCCCGCCTCGTTGCGCCCAGGCTCTGACTGCAATGGAACTTGATTCTCTCTGGAGTCAGCGGGCAGGATGCCCCCACTCCTGCAGCACACAACCAGCAACACAAAATTGCACACTACGCTCTAGCGCTTGTAGACCAGCGCCCGTCGCAACGCTCGATCCAGCGTCAGCACGGCGCGCAACGTGTCGCGTGGCGAGAGATGCTCCTCGTCCGAACCATCTTCATCGACGCAATTGTGCTCGACCGAGCGGGCCAGACGGCGCGGCAGCGGATCGTAGCTTGGCGAGGCCGCGATGAAAGACTGGACGGCGAGTGCACCGACCAGATCGCAGGCCAATTCTTCGGCGCGCTGTTCGCGAACATCCAGCCCGGTAAGATGCGACGCTCGTTCTCCAACTGCACGAAATAGCGGGCGCAAAGAATCCGAGTTGCCGTCACCAATATGGATCAGCTCGTGGGCCAGGATGCTGATCATTCCTTCGTCGGAGGGTAGCCCGGCCAGAAAGATCGTGCCGAAAGTGATCGTGCGTGGATTCTTCAAATACACCGAAGCGTTGTCGCGGGCATCGATGTCGGGCTTCACCCGAGCCACCGCCTGAATGCGCAAAACGGCGCGGCGCATTTGCAAATTGTGGCTGTTGAAGCGATCGACTTTGTAGAAGTGTGAGAGCTGACGCAGGGCCGCAATGGCCAGCGTTCTGGCATTCGGTAGTAAGCGTTGGGCACGCTCGGCGCCCCTGACCACTTCCGGAGCGTGCAAAGAGAGTGAGGGACGTCTTTGCATATCATCGATGGGCACGCTGCCGAGTGAATCAACCCGGCGCTCAGCGCAAACCACCTTGATGGCCTGGTCGATGAGTTCTTGATCTTCGGTGGAAAGGATTTCCGGAGCGACGCCCCGAGGATGCGATCCGCTTCTGGTCCTTCTTTGCGCAGAAGCCACGCGAACGGGGAGAAGGAATGCGACAAGACAGGAGGCAGACAGCAGGAGGCAGACGGCAGTGGGCAGTGGGCAGTGGGCAGTGGGCAGTAGGCAGCAGGCAGAACGCAATTTCGTTCGTCTAACCGATCGAATCATGATTGATCTCGTCCTCGAAAACCCGATCTTCTGCCCACTGCCCACTGCCTACTGCCTTCTGCCGTCTGCCTCCTGCCGTCTGCTTCCTGCTTTCATCTTCCCCGCCAGGCCGGCTTGCGCTTTTCCATGAACGCGCGAATGCCCTCGTTCGCATCTTCGGTTTTCATCAGCTCGTGAAGGTACATGTTTTCAACCTCCGCCAAAACGCTGTCAAGCGAACGCCCGCGGCCCAGATCGAGCGCTCGACGCGTGGCTTCGAGCGAGGCTCCGGAAAGCTCTCGCAACTTCGCCAGTACTTCCTGCGTTTTTTGCTGGAGCTGCGCGCTGGGGACGAGGTGATTAATCATCCCCAGGCGCACTGCCTCCGCCGCATCAATCATGTCGCCCGTAAGAATCATTTCCCGGGCCCGCTTGTCGCCAATGACGCGCGGCAACAGTACGCAGGCGACCGGGGGAAACACGCCGAGTTTAATCTCCGGCTGCCCAAACCGCGCCCGCTCGCTACTGATCACGATATCGCACGCCGCGATCAGTTCACATCCACCGCCGAGCGCCGCTCCGTCAACCACACCGATCACGGGTTTCGCCAGTTGTTCGAGCGTGCGAAAGATCGCATGAAACGACTCGAGCATCTGGAAGATCGTTTCGGCTGCGTGCTCTTCGATGGCAACGCCGGCACTGAAAGCATGCGCGCCCGCTGCAGCGTCGAAGACTATGGCCACCAGTTCGCGCTGCGGCGTACACTCGTCCAGGGCGAGCGTAATCTCCTGCATCATCGCGATGTTCAGGATGTTCAGCGGCAGACGCGCGAGCGTGACGCGCGCGACGCGATCTTCGACGTTGAATTTGATGTGCTGATATGTGTTCACGTTTTTGAGGCCGGCACAATTCTAATCATCATACTTCTCGCTGCAAGGTCCCTACCAAAACGGCTAACCGGCGATCCGGCTTCGCTTGCCTGTACTGCGGCTTTGCCGCCTCCTCAGTGCGGTAAGGCTATGCCTTACCGGCGCTTAGTATTTAGATTTCGAGGCTCTGCCTCCCATTCGATACACCGAGGCGCAGCCTCATCAGATTAGAAGAAGTCGTCGGTAAGGAAGAGCCTTACCGCACTGGGGAGCGGCAAAGCCGCAATGATTTCGCTGCAGCGTGAGGCTCACCGCAAGATCGGCGTTTTGGTAGTGCTCGCGATTCTCAGCCGCGAGCAGGGCCGAGGTCAGGGCGCCTTCATCGCGAAGACCTTCACTGCCGCCAAACAACTCAATCAATTTCGATTGGATCTCGAGGACCTCGTCGCTACGCAGGAATACCCAACCCAAACTATTCGACTCCTTTGGCTAATTCCTCATAGGCGACGCGCCGGCGCTCGAACACTTCATTGGTCACCGCTTCCATACGTTCCCGGCGTTCGGTTTCGTTGAGCGGACGCACAACCAGAGTACGATCAACGACCAATATTTCCACCTCGTCACCGACGGCCAAACCCAGGCTCTCCAAGACCTCTGCCGGCAGTCGTACGGTCGCGTTATCGCCTGATGTTGTGATCTTTTCTCGCGACATTTTGGCGCCTCTGTCGCAATTCTACGTGGCGAACTCTGTAAATGAAAGCTTCGTCACTTTCCGGAAGTGTCGTCGTTTGTAACGCAGACTGTTAGTTTGCGAGGATTGAATGACATTCAAACGGGCGCACAAGCCCGGGGTCCCCAGTGGGGCAGCCCCGCTGGGATGGTCTTACAGCCTGCGTTACAGAACCAAATCAAGAAACTACTCATCTTCCCAATGGCGCGTGCAGCCATGCCCGGTAAATCTGCTTCTGCTGCTCAGTAGGATTGGCCACGGAAACGATCCCGTAGGCGCCCGCTCTATGCGCGCCGAGCTTAACATCCAGCGTTCGCAGATCGTCAAAGCGAAAGAGCATCAGGTGCACGACGTCACCGGGCTTCTTTTCGCTCAGACGCGCCAACACGAACTCGAGCGAGGCGCGGGCCCCGTCAAAGGCCACGATCTGATCGCCCGCGTTGAGACCCTGCTCGTAAGCCGGTGAGCCGGCGATCACACTCCGAACCATCAGCCGATCTCCTTCCTGCATCAACGACGCACCGAGATAATCCTGGGCGATGTTTTTTTCCAGAGGCTCACCGTTCCGCTCGAGCCGCAAGCCGGCGACGTTCAATGCCGCGTCGTAATCAAGCTCTTCGCGCCCGCGCACATAACGCGCGAAAAACTGTTCCAGACTGCCGCCGGCCATCAACTCGCAGGTTCGCTGGAAATCCTGCGGCGTGTAGTTGCGGCCCTGCTTGAAAAACTCGTTGTAGTGATAACGCATCACATCGTCCAGAGACTTTGCGCCGCCGCTGCGCTTGCGAATCTCCAGATCCAACAGCAGACCCAACAGGGCGCCTTTGTCATAATAGGACACTTGCGAATTGATCGAGTTCTCGTCCTGACGGTAGTACTTGATCCAGGTATCAAAGCTGGATTCCTCGGCGCTTTGGACCAGACGACCGGGCGTCTCCTGCATGCTCTGGATGGCGCGCGCCAGGGCCGTCAGGTAATCCCGGTCAGAAACCAAATCGGCGCGCCGCAAGGCGATGTCGGCGTAGTAATCGGTGATGCCTTCGGCCGCCCAAAGCAGTTTCGTGTAGTTCTCTTTCGTGTAATCGAATGGTCCAAGCGCGTCAGGACGAATGCGCTTGACGTTCCAGAGATGAAAGAACTCGTGGGCCACCAGGCCCAAAAATCCCTGGTAATCCCTCTCCGACGGGCCGCCGAAAGGTTGGGCGGAATTCGAGCTTTCGCTGGGTTTAAGACGAAAACCAAAACGCGGATAGCCCAGCGCCGTCGAGTTCAAGTGCTCGAGACCACCGCCGGCATTCGATCGTAAATGGAGGATGAAGGTGTAGTCGTGATAAGGAATCTCGCCACCCATCAACTCGACTTCGGCTTCGACGATCTTCTTCACATCGCGCCGCATCATTTCCTGATCGTAGTTGCCTTCGCCATCTATAACGATGCGGTGCGGTACGCCTTTCACTGCAAACGAGAGCACTTTGAAATCGCTGACCTCGACCGGCGAGTCGTAAAGCACGTCAAAATTTTCCGCGCTAAAAGTATTCAGCTCACCGGGAACAGCAGGGAGTCCCGTCGCAATCTTCCATCCCGCCCGCGGATTTACTTTCAGCGTAGCGGGGTAGTTGAGATGGCCTTCGAGGTACATCAGCAAAGTCGCGTTATTCCAGAATGCGTGATCCGAATTCAGCTCGCTGGTTCGTACTGAAAGCTCATTCGCGTAGACGCGATAAGTCGCGTGCCACTCATGTTGACCTTCGGGCAGCGTCACTTGCCAGGAGTTTTTGTTGATTTTCTCCCAAGCCAGCGGATGTCCCTGCTCATCGTTGGCTGTGAAATCCTGCACGTGGCGTTCGTACTCGCGGATCAGATACGAACCGGGCGTCCATACCGGCATCACCAAAGTTTGCCGCCGCGGACCAACTACGTAGACGTTTTTGATCGTGACTGCAACCTCGAATAGATGCGTGTGTGGTTTCGGCATCGAGACGGTGTACCCGATTGACGTCACTCCGTCTTGTGCTGCTGCCAGGGCGGCACTAAACAGAAGCAGCACTGCCGCTCCCGCTGATAAGCAACATATCCGACGCATTTTGATCTGTGCCTTTCTCCCGGCGTCTGCCGGTATCAAGAACCTGCCTCTACTACATGCCGCGTCACAACCTGGGGTGCCTGGTGATGACCTAATTCCCGGTGGTGTCTTACTCTCAGTCTTTGCGCCTTTGCCTCTTTGCGTCTTGGCGTGAAATGTTTAGTATTTGCACGATGGGCTCACGCAAAGACCGCAAAGAAACGAAGCCGCAAAGGAAATTAAGACACCACCCAATGCCCGCCTCTAAACGAAGAATCGAAATCCAATTCGGGCACTAACCCCGCGCCTTAGTAATCAACGAGCGCATGTTACTATGAGCCAGCATTGCCGGTCTAAACTGAAGTTTTCGCTTTTTGGAAACCGGCTCGTACTGTAAAGGTTTCGTTAGATCTTTGCGAAGTTAGAATGGTCGAATAGAAGCGTGCGGGAGTATATAGATGTCGATCGCTGTGTGCAGCAAGTGCGGAGCAAAAAATCGCATCGATGAGCAAGCGGCGGCAAAGTTGCAGCCTAAATGCGGGCGGTGTGGCACGCTGCTCGATGTCGGTGCGCGTGCGGCTGCGGGGACGATCGATACCAGCAAACCACTGATCACGAGCGATGATACTTTTCAACGTGACGTACTTGGCCTGCGTGATCTCCCAGTGCTGCTTGACTGCTGGGCGCCATGGTGCGGACCCTGCCGCATGATTGCGCCGGCACTGGAAGAGCTGGCCGCCGCGTCACAGGGCAAGTACTTGATCGCGAAACTGAATGTTGATGAAAACCCGCGCGTGGCTGGTCAGTTTCAGATTCAAAGCATCCCGACAATGCTGATCTTCAAGAATGGCGTTTTGCTCGATCGCCTGATCGGCGCCCAGCCCAAACCGGTGATTGCTGCCAGGCTCGCCGCGGCGACGTCAACCGATCGTTCGTGATTGTCCCAAAGCGTCACTCCATGCCGTGGCTTACTACAATTCGGTTCACCTGTCCTCAGTCCCGGAGGGACGAAATATTTATAGAACCAGAAATCCGCACAGAGTCATTTCAGCTCCGGAGGAGCGCAATATGCCTTGCTCGTACCCAAATATTGCGCTCCTCCGGAGCTTCAGAGTTCTTCGGCTTCTCGGTTCTATAAACATTTCGTCCCTCTGGGACTGAAGATCAGGCCGAGAATCGGAGCCTCCTTTGTTTGCGCGAACTCTCGAGGCAGCACACTCGTCAAAAGACATGAGTAGAAACAACTCCTTAACCTTCACCGGCCGCGTTCGCAGTTTTAGGTACGCCATTCGCGGGCTGAGGGTGATGATCGTCTCGCAGCACAATGCCTGGATACATGCGCTGGCGACGATTGTCGTAGTGGCAGTGAGTTTTTATTTTCGTCTCACCAAAGCCGAATGGTGTTGGATCATTTTTGCGATCATTTCCGTTTGGACGGCCGAGGCCTTCAATACGGCTTTCGAGTTCCTGACCGATGTCGCCTCACCTGAGTTTCACCCGCTCGCGGAAAAGGCCAAGGACGTAGCCGCCGGCGCCGTTTTGATCACCGCGATTGGCTCGGCGCTGATTGGCCTGGTGGTGTTCGGACCGTACTTTATGAGTGCGCTTCGCAGTTGGAAGTAAAGCCAAACACTACGTTGAGAAAAAGAGAAACCAAGTAATTCATCGTAGAGCTTCGCAACCCTACAAATCACCCCAGCGGATGGGTACTGGTTCATCTTAAAATTCCGATCATCCTTCAATCCCGAAGGACCGAATCGTCAGTATCCACCAGATCAGTTTAGATAGCGGACTTGTCCGCCGCTGCAGCGGGGCACAAGTGCCCGGTCTAAACGAATTCTGTTTAGAAATTTTACGAATTCCGTTTAGAAACGTTTGGCGACTTTGTTCTGGAAGCTAGTGAGCGCCGCCGCCCTCGTCGGCGCGTTGCTTGGCCGCGGCAGCAACCGCGCGGAGTCGTTCGACCTTCTGCTCGAAACTCTCGCCGGGAACCGGACCAGAGTCGACGACCCCACCATACGTGTAGCGTTTCATGAGTGTGCGATCCGCCTTGCCAGTCTTTGCCGGAGCGGCGCTCTCGGGAGCGGCAGGCGGTGCGGCGGATAGGGCTTCGACTGGCGCTTCGCTTTCAGGTTGGATCTCCGGCGCAGCGGCTTCTACTTCCGCAGCCACCGGTACTGGACCACCACCTTCTTCCTGTCGTTGCTTCGCCGCCGCCGAGACTTTTTTCAGGCGATCGACTTTCTGCTCGAACGTCTCACCCGCGACCGGCCCGGTATCAATCACCCCAACGTAAGTCGATCGCTTGAATAGTTGACGGTTAGGCGCGCCACCTACTTTGTGTTGTTTAGCCGCGGGAGCTTTTAACGGGGCTTCGGCTGGCTTTGCAGCCGCAGCGGCGGACGGGACGCCCGCGGTCCCAGTTAGGGCGGGTTTGGCAGCGGCGGGCGCGGGTTTAGCTGCCGCCGCCGGGGCTGCTTCAGCTACAGGTTCAACGATGACGAAGACACCTTTTTCATTCTTCTTGACTACCGGAAGCGTGCCGCCCGCAGCCTGCAACAAGGCGGTCAGTTCCGCCTCGACGAATCGCTGTTGCTTCTGTGGGTCACGCACGTGGCCGAGCGGTGGGCCCATGTACAGCGTGCCGCAGGTCTGACACTTTGAGAGCACGTCGTCGCCACGCAGATGCACCTCGGCAGCTTCGCCCGCGGTCCGCAGTTGTTTCAGATGGCCGTTGCAAAGCTTGCCCTTCTCGTTCTTTTGGTTGCAGACGGTCTGCGCGTTGGTAATACGCTTGGGCACTGCTGCAGTTTTCGCAGCACCATTGCTCGGGGTTGATTCGCTGACAGTTGCCGACATAGCCGTGGATGCCTTCGTCAGAGTTGTTCTGGTTGATTCGACGCGTCGGGAATCTTACAGAGTTAATGAAAGGCGAGTCAATTGAAGCAGCCGTCCGACAACTACCCGACAAACTCAGTTTGTCGTTTCCGTTGGCGACAAAGACTTGATCGCGACATTTTCTTATCAAACCCAGACTCGCAGATCACGCGACTCAATCGACAAACTAAAGTTTGTCGGACATTGCTGTATGATGATTTCCATATCGTGCTCAAAGACTTCCTGGCATTTCTGTTTCGTCTGACGCCGCCGAGCATTCGCCTTTTCCTGACGCGTTTTGGTCATGCGCGATTCATCGTCAGCGCCGGCGCCATAGTCCGAAACGAACAGGGCCACGTGCTGCTCTTGAAACATGTCTTTCGAGCCGGCAGTGGCTGGGGCATCCCGGGCGGGTTTATCGATGCCGGCGAACAGCCGGAAGCAGCGTTGCGCCGTGAATTGCGCGAGGAAGTAGGCCTGGAAGTTAATCACCTGGAACTCGCCTTTGTCAGGACGTTTCGGCACCGGCAGGTCGAGTTGATCTTTCGTTGCCGGCCTGACGGCGAGGCGCACCCGCGCGGGCTCGAGATAAAAAGCGCGGCCTGGTTTCCGCTTGACGCTCTGCCCGAAGAATTGTCCGCGGATCAGCGAGCGTTGTTAATGCGTGTGCTCGGCGATGGGGAAAGGGATGGAGCAAAGGCCCAGAATTGATGTATGCTGTCGCGCGCAAGAATAGCAGTCAGCAATCAGCAATCAGCAGTCAGCAGTCAGCCGACTCTCCAGATAGAATGGTGCGACCTCTCGTGGCTTGTTATCGAAACTCACCACTGATTACTGATTATTACTGATTTATTGATTACCGGTTACCGGTTACTGATTGCTGATTGCTGATTGCTGATTGCTGATTGCTGATCACTTCCAATTTAGGAGAGCTCAACATGGTCTCACTGATCCCGTCGCCGGATTCGATAATGCAGATTCTCAAACGCACTGGCGCTTTTCGCGAGGGCCACTTCGTTTATCCCAACGGCAAACATACGCCGCATTATTTCCAAATGCCGCTGGCCTTTCGTTATTACGACACCGCGCGCGTGTTGGCGGTCGCCCTGAGCCGCAAGTTCCGGCTTGAGCGGGATATCTCCAGTCGCCTGCCAAAGGTTTCGATCGTCAGTCCCAGCTCAGGCGGCATCCCCGTAGCCTTCGGCGTGCGCGATGCGCTCAGCGCCCAACAGATCTACTGGGCCGAGCAGGAAAGCGGCAAGCGCATGTTTCGCCAGTACGTCAATCAGGGCGACATCGCTCCCTGCATTATCGTCGACGACATCATCCGCAGCGGCCATGCGATTGAAGAGACCGTTGCTCTGGTCAGGGATTTGGGCGCCGAAGTGATCGGCTGCGGCACCATCGTTCGCTTTACTTCGGCGGCCGATCACATCGGCGACATTCCCATCAAATCGCTGGTTGAATACGACTCGCCCTTCTACGACGAGGGCGACGCCTGCGCTGAGTGCAAAACGGACGCGCCCATCGAGCACGTGCGAGTGTGAAAAGGCAGAAGGCAGTAAGCAGAAGGCAGTAAGCAGAAGGCAGTAGGCAGAAAGCAAAAGGCAGAAAGCAGAAAGCAGTTTGTGTCCTCTTAGAAGATTCCCACCGAGTGAGGGGGAAGTATGTTACGAGGACACAGAGACCTTAAGGTCTATCAATTGTCTTACAAACTCGCGATGGAGATTTTCCATCTTTCAAAGAGTCCCACGAGAAGAATTGTATTCGCTGACCGACCAAATTCGCCGTTCATCACGAAGTGTCCCAGCAAACATTGCCGAAGGTTTCCGTAAAAGACGATATCCAAACATGCTGATCAGTAAACTAACCGACTGCGATGCCGAAGCGGCTGAGACTCAGGTTTGGATCGACTTTGCATTGGATTGCGGATACCTATCCCAAGAAAATCATGACCGCTTGATGATTGGTTATGAAGAGGTAGGCAGAATGCTATCAGGCATGATGGCTAACCCAGGACGCTTCGCCCCACAACCGAGACAGCAATCATAGCCACTGCCTTCTGCCTACCGCCTACTGCCTTTTAGATTTCATGTCTGTTAGCCAGCGACTTATCCATCGTCACTTCATCGACATATTCCAGGTCGCCGCCGACGGGCATGCCCATGGCGATGCGCGTGGTGCGAATGCCGAGCGGCTTGAGCAGGCGACTGATGTAGTTGGCGGTGGCTTCGCCTTCGGTGGTGGGATTGGTGGCCAGGATGACTTCGGTCACTGCCACGCCGTCGTTGTTTTCCGGCTTCAGGCGCGGCAGCAGATTGGCCAGGTGCAGTTCATTTGGGCCGATGTGCCGAATCGGCGAGAGACTGCCGTGCAGCACATGATAGACGCCTTTGAAGCTGCGTGTTTTTTCGACTGCCACCAGGCTGTGGGGTTCTTCGACAACGCAAATCACCGAATGATCGCGCGTGGGCAAAGTGCAAAAGCGACAGGGATCGACTTCAGTCAGGTTGTTGCAAATCGAGCAGAGAATGATCCGCTCCTTGACCTCGAGCATCGCCGTGACCAGACGTTCGACGTCGGTCTGTGGCATGCGCATCACATGAAACGCCAGCCGCTGCGCCGATTTCTGGCCGATGCTGGGCAGGCGCTTGAACTCATCGATGAGTTTGGTTACTGGTTCGGCGTATTCAAGCATAAAGAAGTTTCAAGTTTCGAGTTTCAAGTTTCGAGTTTTGTACGTTTGAGTAGAGCTGCGGTTAGCCTGAGTAAGCATGCCCGCCAGGATCCGAAACTCGAAACACTGCACTCGAAACTCGAAACTCATCCAAGCATGCCGCCCAATCCCGGCGGCAACATTCCCCCAATCTTGCTTTTCATCGCCTCGTCGATTTTGCGATTGGCTTCGTTGGCGGCGGCGACGATCAGATCCTGGAGCATCTCTACGTCGCCTTCCTTGACGGCTTCGGGATCGATCTTCAGCGCCACGATCTCGTGATTGCCTTTCATGGCGACGGTGACGACACCGCCGCCCGAAGAAGCTTCCACGCGCAGCTCGTCCATCTCTTTGGCCATCTTCTCCTGCATGGCCTGCGCTTGTTTCATCATCTGTTGAATGTTTAATCCACCAGGAAATTTCATCGGTCTGACCTCTCTGGAATTTGTTTGCCCTGCCGCACCCGTGACTGCCGGAGCATCGTAACTTTCATCCGGCGCGAATGCAACGAAGGTGCAATTCAGGTCGCGCTCCATTAGAGTGTTGCTAAGAGAGGGACGGTTCGAAGGCAATGAGGTCAGTACCACCTGCGGTACCGGGTGGGTCCGCTCCCGAACAAGATCGTTTCGGCAAAACCGAGGATTTTCAGGGCGTGCTAGCTGAATTATCAACAACCCACCCGCTACCGCAGATGGTACTGCCCTCACTCGGAAGAGCAGCATTTATTCCCGGACTACGAATCTAAGCACGATGGGGCACTGCCCCAGAGGCGGAGAGGGCCTGCTTGGAAGGGCACAGCCCTTCCGCACATTGGGCGGCAGAGCCGCGGCAGCCAACTCGTTATGTTCTCTCACTGCCTCCATGCTATAAGCCTTCTCGATCTCCGAATCCTACCCGTGGAATCAGCATTATCGAAATGACAGACTCAAACCAGCAAGCCGTGCAAACGGACCGAACACTTCCTGCGGCCATCAACCTCTATTACGATCTGAAGCTTCCGCAGGCGCGTCCGGCGCCGCTGTTAATCGCACTGCACGGCTACGGCGCCAGTAAGCGGCAGATGATGCGCGAGGCGCAGTTGATCGCGCCTGAAAACTTTGGCATTGCCGCGCTGCAGGGTTTTCATCAGCACTTGAAAGATCCAAAAGAGCCGGGTGGGCTATTGCGCTTCGGTTTTGGCTGGTTGAGCAACTTTCATCCGGATGAGTCGGTGGCGATTCATCACCGGGGCGTGATGGATCTGATCAGCACTCTGGTCGCTGAGGGCGTCGCGGAAAATGAGCGGGTCTTCCTGCTCGGCTTTTCGCAAACGTGCGCGCTCAACTTTCGCTTTGCTTTCACGCATCCGGATCAACTTCGCGGCGTGATTGGAATTTGCGGCGGACTGCCGGGAGACTGGGAAAGCAGCAGCCTCTATCAATCAACTGGCGCGGCAGTGCTTTATCTGGGAGGTACAAACGACGAGTACTACCCGCCCTCGCGTGTGGCCGACTACGGCGAGAAGTTGCAGCAGCGGGCTGCGGACGTCGAAGTGAAGAGCTACGAAGCAGCGCACGAGATTGTGCCCGCGATGCGTGAAGACGTACGCTCGTGGTTGATCGCGAGATGTCAGATGCTGGATGGCAGATGTTAGATCTGCCCTACCGAAGCTAGCATCCAACATCCAGCATCTGACATCTCTCAGGGATTTCCTTGTCCGAAAGCGCCGTGTGCATTTATAGTCAGGCCCACCAAAAGCAAGCCAAAAAGGAATTGAGCGACTATGCGCAGTCAAAGACTCTTGATCGCTATCGCGTTTATTGCCGCCATCACCTTCAGCTCCAGCAGCCAAACAGCAGGCGCTTCGAACAAGCGAGCAGAAAAACCTGACGCTGCGATCCGCGCTGTGATTGAGGCGCAACGTGATGCCTGGAATCGCGGTGACATCGACGGCTACATGGATGGCTATGAACGATCGCCAGACACGGTCTTCGTTTCCGGCGACAACGTAACGCACGGCTGGCAAACCGTGCTGGACCACTACAAAAAGGGCTACGACACGCGCGAAAAGATGGGCGTGCTGGCGTTTTCGGATCTGGAGATCACAACGCTGGCCGACGACGTTGCCGTGGTAGTGGGCCGCTGGCATTTGCAACGCGCGAAAGACGAGCCGCATGGCCGGTTCACGCTGATTTTTCGCAAGACGACTCATGGCTGGAAGATCATCCATGATCACACGTCAAGCGCGTGAGGCCGAGAGTCTTGGGTAGTACCGCTGGGGTACGGCTCACGTCAGCTCTTGTCAGTACCGCCTGCGGTAGCGGGCGGGCCCATGCCAGGCCTACGACGCCAACGATTAATGAACAAGCGAACGGGCCCGTCCGCTACCGCAGGCGGTACTGACAAAACCGAGGACCCGCCCGTCCGCCACTGCGCGCGGTACTGACAAGAATATGAACGAATCAGCCTCAACCAGCACTCTGTCAAAGCAGCAAACGCTCGAGCGCGATGTTGGGGCGCGCAGCGCCAGCTTGAAGAAGGAACTCGGCCTATTCGATCTGGTGCTAATCCAGGTTGTCTTTGTCGTCGGTACGGTCTGGGTTGGCTGGGCCGCGAAGCTGGGCGATTCCCAGATGGTCTATTGGCTTATAGCCATCGTCCTGTTTTACTTACCGCTCGCCGCCGTCGTCATTTTTCTCAACCGCCAGATGCCCCTCGAAGGGGGAATCTATCAATGGGCCAAGCTGGCGTTCAATGATTTCATTGCCTTCATGGTCGCCTGGAACCTTTGGGTCTTTGGCATCCTGGTGATGTCGGGCATCGCGCTCATCATCAAGAAAAATATCGCTTACGCTATCGGGCCGCGCGCCGACTGGATGCACGAGAACAAGTTGGCGACGACCGTAGTTTGCGTGTTGCTGATGACGGCAGTGGTGGCGGCCTCGCGCCGGGGCCTGGCCCTCGGCAAGTGGGTGCAGAATTTTGGCGGCGCGTTGTTGCTGTTCACCTTTGCAGTTCTGATCCTGCTGCCGCTGCTGACTGCTGGACGCGGGTCGCTGGCGAACTATCACCTGGTGCCAACCACGATCCCAAAATTCTCCACTTATGACTTCAACGTCTGCAGCAAACTTGCGGTCGGAGCGCTTTCGGGTTTTGAGTACATCGCGATCCTGGCCGGCGAGTGCCGAGCGCCCGCGCGCAACATTACTCGCTCGGTTTTGATCTCGGCGCCGATCATCGCGTTGATGTTCATCCTCGGAACAGCTTCAGTGCTGGTGTTCGTCTCGCCTGACAAGGTCGACCTGATCGGCCCGATTCCACAGGTGCTCAGTCTCGGCTTCGGTCCGGTCGGCTGGGTGTCAACGCTGATCTCGATCACAATTTTCGGCGTAGCGGCGAGACAGATCGCTTTGATGAGTATTTATTTCGCGGGCAACACGAGGTTACCGATGGTGGCCGGTTGGGATGATCTGCTGCCGGCGTGGTTTGCGCGGCTGCATGAGCGCTATCGCACGCCGGTGAACTCGATTCTCTTTGTCGGTGTGATTACGCTGGTGGCCAGCCTGGCCAGTCTGATCGGCGTCAGCGAGCAGGAAGCGTTTCAGTTTCAGGACAACGTAGCCGGCGCGTTTTATGCCTTGATCTACATGGTGTTGTTCGCCATTCCGATCGTGGCCATCAAGCGCTTTGGGGCCAAAGCGCCGCCCTGGCTTCAGGTGGCCGCGGTGTCGGGTTTCCTTGTGTCCGTGGTCTACACGTTCTTTACGTTGTTCCCGATTATCGAGGTTCGCAGCCGCCTGGCTTTTGGCGCGAAAATCATCGTCACCGTGGTCGTTGCAAACGCCATTGGTGCGGCAATCTTTATGGCTGGCAGCCGTCGCGCTCGCCTGAAAGAACAATTGGCCCAACAGCCGGATTGATGTCCGACAAACTTCAGTTTGTCGAAGTGAGTAGCATAGACTTCAGTCTGTGATTGTCTGCCAAGCGGTCACAGACTGAAGTCTATGCTACGAACATCGGCGACAAATTGAAGTTCGTCGGACGTTACTCCACGACGCTTATTGACCGGAGATTTCAAATGCGCAAACAATGCCATGGCGCCGCCGTGACTGTTATTCTCCTGCTGTCCTTCGTGCCGCTCGCGGCTCACGCTCAACCCACTGAAACCTACGGAATCGAACGGTATCTAAACATCCGCAGCGTGTCTTCTCCATCGCTGGATTCTGCGGGTGAACGCCTCGCTTTTCTGACCAACATCACCGGCACGCCTCAGGTTTGGATGGTCAGCGCCAAGGGGGGATGGCCCGAGCAACTGACGTTCTATCCCGACCGCGTTGATTTCGTGGCCTGGGCGCCGGATCGATCGGGATTGATCTTTGCGAAGGCAATTGGCGGCGACGAAAACTCGCAGCTTTACTGGATGGCGCCGGACGGTTCGCAGATCCGCTCGCTGACTAATGATGCAAAAGTGCGCTACAACTTTGGCAGTTGGTCGCGCGACAGCAAGCACATCAGCTATGCCTCGAACAAGCGAAACAGAGATTTCTTTGATGTGTACGTGATGGAAGCGGCGACCGGCCGTGAAGAGCTGGTCTATCAGCAGGATGGTTCGAATCAGCCGGTGGCCTGGTCGACACAGGGCAAGCAGCTCGTCGTTTCGCACAGCAACGAGCAATTGAGTCAGGACAACGATCTGTACCTCGTCGAGATCGCGACCAGGGAAGCAGTGCACCTGACGCCTCATGAAGGAGCCGCCCAGTTTGAAGACGTACACTTTGAGCCGAATGGCCACGCCCTGTTTCTCACCACGAACATGGGACGCGAGTTTCAATCACTGGCCGAGCTGAATCTGGTAACGAAGAAGATCGAGATCCTCGATGACACGCAATGGGATGTCGGATCTGTCGCCGAGTCGCCGAACGGCGGCATGCTCGCCTACACCATCAACAAAGACGGCTTCAGTGAACTCTACGTGCGAACTCTGGAAACGGACGGCAAGCCATTGATTACCGTAGTTGGTCCAAAAAACCAGCCCGTTGCGCTGCCAGGCAAAGGCGTAGTTAGCGGCCTCAGCTTTTCGCATGACGGAGAAAAGCTGGCGCTTGTTTTCAACGGCGCGCGCTTCAGTGCTGACGCCTGGCTCTATGAGATGAAGACAAAGAAGCTCAGCCAGGTAACGCACAGCTCACGGGCCGGCATTCCGCAGGAGTCGTTCGTCGAGCCGGAGCTGATTCACTACAAGTCGTTTGACGGAAGGACGATTCCCGCCTGGTTTTACCGACCGAAGAACGCAGCAGTCACCTCACGGGAATCACAGAGCGAACTGACTACCTCCAAAATCAATCTCTCTGCCAACGTATCGGGTTGGTTGACGACGGCGCCCCTCAAAAGTACGGCGATCAGCCTGGATTCTGAACAATTTCTGCCGGTGATCGTCAGCGTGCACGGCGGTCCCGAAGGCCAGGCGCTGCCGACCTTCAGCGGCGTCGATCAGTATTTTCTCTCGCGTGGGTACGCGATTCTTGCGCCCAACGTGCGCGGTTCAACCGGCTACGGTAAGACGTACAGTCACCTTGACGACGTCTTCAAACGCGAAGACTCGGTGAAAGATTTGGCCGCCGCGGTTGAATGGTTAAAGACTGAAGGCGGCGCCGATCCCAAACGTATAGCGGTGATGGGGGGATCGTACGGCGGCTACATGGTGCTGGCAGCGATTACACTCTATCCGGATATCTGGTCGGCGGCTGTGGAGATGTTTGGCATCGCGAATTTTGAAACCAATCTGAAACGCACGTCGGGCTATCGGCGCAAACTGCGCGAGCGCGAGTACGGGACGCTCGACAAGGATCTCGATTTCCTGAAATCGATCTCTCCCATCTACAAAGTCGATCGCATCAAAGCGCCGCTGTTTGTCCTGCAGGGCCGCAACGATCCGCGCGTGCCCTACACTGAATCTGAGCAAATCGTCAAAGCACTAAAGGAACACAACCGGCCGGTCGAGTACATACTGTTTGAAGACGAAGGTCACGGCTTTGTGAAGCTGAACAACCGGCTGCGCATGTACCCGCAGATTGTCGAGTTCCTTGGCCGGTACATGAAATAGCCCAACGATTCTTACTGGGACCGCGGGCGTCCTGCCCGCCCTCTTTAAGCGCGAACGCTCGGCCAGGATATGTGAGTAAATCAAAGAAGCATTCGGGCCAACGTTAGCGGGCGGGACGCCCGCGGTCCCAGTGATCAGCGCCGCGTTCATTTGCGACTGAATTCCAACGCCCGCGACAAACGATGCGCCTGGCACTTGAATCATGACAGTTCGATTCGCTGTTCTTAATTGCAAACAATTAGTTACCCTGAAAGGTCCCGCGCGGCCCCGCGTGGGCGCCGAAATGCGCGACCTGTCGATCATCGAGGACGGCGCCATGATCGTCCGTGACGACCGGATCGTAAGTGTTGGTCCGCGCCGCGAAATCGAAGCCGCGTTTGGCGCAGACTGCAAAGTGATCGATGCCGGAGGGCGCGTCGTGCTCCCGGGCTTTGTCGATGCACACACGCATCCGGTCTTTGCCGGCACGCGCGCGAACGAGTTCGAAGAAAGAGCGGCGGGCGTCACTTATCAACAGATTGCCGAGCGCGGTGGCGGAATCAAGTCAACCGTAACGGCCACGCGCGCGGCCGGCATCGCTGAGTTGGTACACTTTGGCAAGCGTTACGCCGAGTGGTTCCTGCGCGGCGGTACTACCACGGTCGAAGCCAAATCCGGTTATGGCCTCACGCTCGAAGACGAACTCAAGATCCTGCGAACCATCAAACGTCTCGACGAAGAAACACCGCTCGGTTACGTGCCGACCTTTCTCGGCGCCCACGATATTCCGTCTGAGTATCGCGCCCGGCGTGACCAGTACGTCCAACTGGTAATCGAAGAGATGATCCCGTTGGTCGCCGAACAGAAGCTCGCGGAATACTGCGACGTGTTCTGCGAGGAAACGGTTTTTACAACGGACGAGGCCTGGCGCATTCTTTCCGCAGGGCGTCGCCACGGCCTGGGCTTGCGCGTGCATGCCGATCAATTGACGCTTTCAGGCGGCGCGAAACTCGCAGCGGAACTCCATGCCGCTACGGCGGATCATCTCGAGCATACCGATACCGCAGGCATCGCCGCGCTTAAGGCAGCGAGAATTCAGCCTGTGTTGCTTCCGGGATCGGTTTACGCCCTCGGATCCCGCCGCTACCCGGCCGCGCGTGAAATGATTGACGCCGGGCTGGCAGTGGTAATCGCCACGGACTTCAATCCCGGCTCTTCACCGACACCATCGATGCCCATGATGCTTTCGTTGGCCTCGACGCAGATGAAGATGACTCCGGCAGAGTCGGTGACGGCCGCCACAATCAACGCGGCGTACAGTCTCGGCCGCGGCGAGGCGCTGGGTTCACTTGAGGCCGGAAAGGTCGCCGACTTTGTCATTCACGATGTACCGGATTATCGGGAACTCGCCTATTTTTTTGGAATTGAGCACACCTGGCGCGTCTATCGCGGGGGACGTTTGGTATATGAGCGGTTACAGAACCGGGAGCGGTAGCGACCGGATGCTACAACTCAACCAACGATTTGGGTCAGTTGGCGATTGTCGAGTGTGGGATCCGGTTGCTACCGCTCCCGGTTCTGCATCCAGGTAGGGCACTTGCGACCATCACCAAACGGAGCTCTCAATACCTCAACGAGCCGGCATGAAAAATTCATTGACGCTCTGCCCGCTCTACTTTATTATCCGCGTAACACTGAAAAGGAGGTGATCAAAAAACATATGAGTTCTTATCACAGTGAGGTGGCTGAGGCCTGACCGAACTGCTTACTTGTTAGGATTACGGTTCGGTCGTCTCTCTGTTTTGTGCGCTTTCGAGAGTTGCACGCAGTCAGTCCACAGGCCAATCCCAACAGTTCACCGGAGAGCCGTCCGTGAGAAGTCCGCGGGCGGCTTTTCTCTTTGCCGCCAACTGTGCGTTTGGGAGTCAAACATTGCACAGCCCCGGAGCTCGCCCCGTCTTGTTCGTGATCTCAATCGCCTGCCTGCTTCGCTTGACCACCGGCTCGCATAGTGAGAGATTTACTGCGCATCCGGCCGTTGCCCCTTCTGTTGTGGGAGTCCCCTGATATGGGCCACGTCCGACGAACTTTAGTTTGTCGCTGGAATCCCCGGAAGCCTCTTTGCAGCAGCCGCGACAAACTGAAGTTTGTCGGACATCGCGCAACTGCGATGGTCCGGTAACGAAGCGAACCGGAGTAATTCTTGAACAGTCCTGAAATACCTGAGAAGCCAGTTTTTTACGACCCTGCAGGACGACGCTGGCGCCGTGTGCGCCGCACCTACCTGGCCGTGGCCGTCATCGTCACGGCGATCGCCGCTGTCTTTATCGCCAGTGTATTCGTTAAGCCTTTGTTGCCAAATATTAGTCTGCGCCCGCCCAGCACGCAGACTGCCAAGACCAGTAAGATCGATCTGAAGCCCCCGGCGCTGCCGATTAACCCTCGCGACCGCGAAGCGAAAAAAGCACAGGACAAACTAAACAAGGCACTCGCCAAGACACCGCGCGTGGTCCCGGCGAGAAAAGCGCAGAACATGCCGATTGCGCCCGCCCCGGTGATTCTGCCGCCGCCAGTAGTTTCAGGCTCAAAACCGCTGGCGATCGGGTTCTATATCAACTGGGATGAATCCAGCTATGCCTCACTGCAACGCAACCTGGACCACCTCGATTGGATTGTGCCGCAGTGGGTTCATTTGCAGGACAGCTCCCGTGGGGCGAATCCCATCGGTATCGAATTGGATCCAGCGGCTCTCGATTTGATTCGCGAAACCCGGCCGCAGATTCGCATCATCCCGATGGTTCAGAATCTGGTAGACGACAAATGGGACCAGCCGTTGTTGGTACGAACGCTCGAGACCGAACAGTCTCGCCAACAGTTAGTCACTGCGCTGACGACCTTTGTCGATCAGTACAAGTTCGGCGGCGTCTGTGTCGATTTTGAAGAACTGCCAAAAGCCTCCCAGCCGAATCTGCTCCGTTTCATGCAGACCCTGCACGCGGCCTTTCAGGTGCGAGGCTGGCTGGTAATGCAGGCGGTCCCTTTCGACTCGGAAGAGTGGAACTATAAGGACTACGCGGCCGCCAATGACTATCTGATGCTGATGGCTTACGACCAGCATTATGCGAATAAGGACGCCGGCTCGGTCGCCGCTCAGGACTGGTACGAAACCAATCTGGCCAACCGGATGAAACAAATCGATCCGGCGAAAACCATTATTGCCATCGGCAACTACGGCTATGACTGGACCAAAGGCAAAGACGAGGCAAAGGAAGTAACTTTTCAGGAAGCGGCGATCACGGCGCGCGAGTCGGAAACCACGCCGGTTTGGGACGCAAACACACGCAATCCCTACTTTGAATATGATGAAGATGACGGGTCCCATCACTCGGTGTGGTTTCTCGACAGTGTGACCGCTTTTAACCAGATGCGCGCGGCCAGCGGTTATAAACCGGCGGGGTTTGCGTTGTGGCGTCTTGGTTCAGAGGATCCTTCCATCTGGTCCATCTTTGGCGGGTCGCAAACGAGTTATTCTCCCGAAAGCCTGCGGAGAATTGTTTATGGCTACACGGTCGACTTTCAGGGAAACGGTGAATTACTCAAAGTACTATCGCGGCCCAAAGATGGCGAGCGCGATCTAAAGGTTGATCCTGCTAACGGATTCATTTCCTCTGAGACGTATTATCAGGACAAACTTCCCTCAGGGTACGTGATCCAACGCTCAGGCGATCACCCCGGCTGGATTTCCCTGACCTTTGACGATGGACCAGATCCGAGGTGGACACCGCGCATCCTGGACATTCTGAAGCAGGAACAGGTGCCGGCAACATTTTTCGTGATCGGCAAGAACGGCCAGGCTTATCCCGATTTGATCCGGCGCATGGTCGACGAAGGACATGAAGTCGGCAATCACACTTTCACGCACCCGAACCTGGGTGAGATTCCCGGACCGCTAACCGACCTGGAGCTCAACGCCACTCAGCGCTTGATTGAGTCGTTGACGGGCCGTTCGACTGTGTTGTGCCGGCCTCCTTTCTTTGGAGACGCCGAGGCTGACAAGCCCGAAGAGGTTGAGCCGGCGATCCGAGCAGAGCGGCTCGGCTACATCATCGTGGGACTGCGTATTGATCCTGATGATTGGAAGCTGCCAGTGACCGCGGATCAAATCGTGGAGCGAACCATGCAGCGCGCGCTCGACACCAATCCGGAGACGCGCGGCCAGATGGTTTTGCTGCATGACTCGGGCGGCGATCGCTCGGCGACGGTTGAGGCTTTGCCGGCATTGATTCACGCGCTGCGAGCCAAAGGATTCCAGTTCAAGCTCGCCTCAGAGATGGGCGGTCTGTCGCGCGATCAGGCGATGCCGTTCGTCTCGCCCGGCCAAAGCGTCTATACGCGGGCCGACGCCCTCGCCTTCTTTGTGCTTTCGTATGGTGGTTGGCTGCTGCAGTGGACTTTCCTGATTGGCATCATCCTCGGGCTGGGGCGTCTGATATTCATCGGCGCGTTGGCCTTTGCCCAGTGGCTTCGTTCAAGGAAACGTCAACGATTGCATGCGGGCGAAAACTACGCGCCGTTTGTCTCGGTGATTGTCCCTGCATTCAACGAAGAGATGGTGATCGAGGCGACCCTGCGCAGCCTGCTCAACTCAACCTACAGCGAATTCGAGATCATCGTTGTCGATGACGGCTCAAAAGATCGGACCAGTGAGATCGTCCGCGAAAAGTTCGGCGACCAACCGCGCGTGCGACTGTTTACGGAAACTAACGCCGGCAAGGCCAACGCGCTGAACCATGGGCTGCGCTATGCAACCGGAGAGATCGTGATCGCGCTGGATGCGGACACAATCTTTGCGCCCAATACAATCGGGGCCCTGGCACATCGCTTTTACGATCCGCAACTCGGAGCAGTCGCCGGCAATGCCAAGGTCGGGAACCGCATTAACATCGTCACGCGCTGGCAGGCGCTCGAATACATCACGTCACAAAACATGGACCGCCGTGCCTTTGCCACCCTCAATTGCATTACGGTCGTGCCGGGAGCAGTCGGCGCCTGGCGTCGTGATCTTGTAGATCAAACGGGCGGTTTCACCTCCGACACGTTGGCCGAAGATCAGGATCTGACGCTGCGCATCAGGCGTCTGGGTTACAGAATCGGATACGAGGAGAATGCGATTGCCTGGACCGAAGCCCCTGCCAGTTTGAGTTCGCTGGCCAAGCAGCGCTTTCGCTGGGCCTATGGCACCTTGCAGTGCATGTGGAAACACGCCGATGCTTTGTTTCAACCGCGATATGGGGCGCTCGGTTTTGTGGCCATGCCGAATGTTTGGGTCTTCCAGATCCTCTTTCCGCTGGTGTCCCCGATCATGGATCTGATGCTGGTCTATACGCTGCTTTCCGCGGGACTGGATCGGCTGCAACAGCCGTCAGGTTATTCAATGACCAACCTGACTCAGATCTTTTTCTACTACGCCTTGTTTCTGACGATCGATTGGCTGTCCGCGTGTTTTGCTTTCATTCTGGAAAAGCAGGAACACTGGCGCCTGCTCTGGTGGATTTTCCTGCAGCGATTCTGCTATCGCCAGGTGATGTATTACGTGATGATCAAGTCGGTGGCGACCGCCGTTCGTGGCGCTGTGGTCGGTTGGGGCAAGCTCGAACGGAAAGCAACTGTCGAAGCACAGCCATAAAAGTAGCATAGACTTTAGTCTGTGATTCCGTAGCATAGACTCTAGTCTGTATCTCGCCGCCAGAATCACAGACTAAAGTCTATGCTACTGCCTGAAACAGAAGACAAAGAACAAAGCACCAGGAACAAAGAACGCACTTCCAGGATCCAGGCGTCGCAAAGAACGTGGATCGCCTACACGCTGCTCCTCCTCATCGCCTTCTCATTTCGCTTCGCGGTCGCTGTCTCCCTGCCCAACGATACGCCAGAGGACGGCAAGGTCTATGCCCAGATGGCCCGCAATCTGCTTGAGCAGCATGTCTACTCGCATGCCAAGGCGCCCCCTTTTCAGCCTTCGGTGATCCGGCTTCCGGGCTATTCCATTTTCCTCGCCGCCATCTATTCCGTCTGCGGACACGGGAACAATACTGCGGTGCGCATTGTTCAGGCTCTGCTGGACACGCTGACCTGCGCGCTGGTCGCGATGGTTGCGTACTACTGGGAACCAACTGAGAAGCGCAAACGCGCGGCCAGTCTTGTGGCCCTCGCGCTGGCGGCAGTTTGCCCATTTACGACCATCTATGTCGCGACGGTACTGACGGAGACGTGGGCCAGCCTGTTTGCGATCTTGCTTTGTCTACTGGCAACAAAGGCGTTTCTGACACTGAGCTTCAAACGCTCGCTCTGGTATTGGGGAGCGGCGGGGCTGGTTGGCGGCGCCAGTGTGTTCTTTCGGCCGGACAGCGGACTGTTCGTCGCGGGCGTTGGCCTGACACTGGTCCTCTCGATTTTGATCAGACAAAAGAGCGGCTGCGAAACAGAGTCGTGGCGCCCGCGTCTCTTCAGGACAATCACCCAGGGCGTTGTGTTGTCGATCGCTTTTGCCGTCGTGCTGGTTCCCTGGACTGTGCGCAACTGGCGCCAGTTCCACCTCTTCCAGCCGCTCGCTCCCACGCACGGAGAAATGCCCGGTGAGTTTGTGCCGCGCGGCTATCAGGCGTGGCTGAGAACCTGGATCGATGATCGAAAGTATATCGAGCCGATGCTTTGGTCGCTGGACGAGTCAGAGATCGATATTGACGAACTACCGGCCGGCGCTTTCGATTCTCCCGAAGAAAAAGCGCGTGTCGTCGAGTTGATCAATCAATACAATGATCCACCCGAGCAGGAGAACAGCCCGCAAATCGACGAACCGGCAGCGAGCGAAAGTGCAACGCCATTACCTGTCGAGACGCCGGCCAATGCGGCTGCTGCCCACCCGGGAAAGCAGGCGCCGCCACCGGAAGTTGATCAAAAAACTGAGGGTGATTCGGAAGAGCCTCAGGCGGAGATACCTCAAGCGCCAGAGAAGGAAGCACCACCCGAGTTGACGCCGGCTCTCGATGCGGCGTTTGACCGGATCGCACAAGAACGCAGGGCCCGCCATCCACTTCGTCAATACGCCTGGTTGCCTCTGAAGCGGGTTCGCACACTTTGGTTCGGCCCGCATGCCGACTACTATCCGTTCACAGGCGAACTGTTTCCCCTTTCCGAACTCGATCATAAAACACACCAGCAAATCTGGTTGCCGTTGTTCGAAGGGTTGGTCTGGATCTACACGTTGCTGGGGCTGGCGGGTGGTTGCGTCCTGTGGCGATCGAGAGATAGTGCCACGCGACGCTGGCTGCTGCTGGCCATCTTCATGATCTTCATTCGCCTGGCATTCTTCTCAACGATGGAGAATCCCGAACCGCGTTACACGGTCGAGATCTTTCCGTTCCTCGCAATCCTCGGTGGAATAGCGATCGCGCGTTTTGCCAGAGTCCGACAAACTTAAGTTTGTCGTTCAGGGTGGCCAAAAGACTCCTGGAGTTCATCGGCCAGCATTGATTAATAGTGCCTTACTATCAGTCTTTGCGCCTTTGCCGCTTTGCGCCTTTGCGTGAAATGTTTGTATTTGCACGATGGGGGATCACGCAAAGCCGCAAAGAAACGAAGCCGCAAAGGAATCCATACGATCCACAAAATCACACGAACGAGCACCAAATAACACTAATAAAGACGGCGCCTTTTTCGTGTGCCTTCGTGCAGCTTCGTGTAAATTCGTGGATCGTAATCCCTCTTCAGCAGCCCGCCACAGGCTTGGCAAAGCACTCCAAAATAGGCGCGCGCGCCTGGAACTCTACGGTTTGGTTGCCGGCGACGGTGTTTGCTCAGAGGCTGGTACACGCGAAGGATCCGGTTTGTCGGGTGACGTGTGCAAATGAACAGCCTTCCATCCGGTGCCGACGCGCTTGAACACCAGGCTCATGCGCCCCGAAGCACTGTCGGCTGCGCTCTTGTAAGTCTGTGTCTGTGTCCAAAGACAAGTTACCAACGCGCCGTCACGTCCGAGCATGAAGATATGCTTGTCACGAATCTCGAGCTTCACATCCTTGATATCGCGGTATGAACTTTCGCGATTCTTGCGCATCTGCTCCCAGCCCTTGGTCACCGTGCCGTTGTAATTGAAGAGCACAAGCGTGGGCGAGTTCCAGTAGCCACTGGTGGCCAGATCCACATTAGCTTTCTGCACACCATCGATAATTCGGTCAAACGCCGCCGAGACGGTGTCCGCCGCCGGCGCAGCAGTCGCGGCTTGTTTGGCAGGTGTCTGTTTCGCCGGCGCTTGACTGGTAGCAGTTTTGGCCGGCGCAGGCTTGGGCGTCGCAGTCGTAGTCGTGCGCGGCCGCGCATTCGTCGTCGACGAGTTTGTGTTTTGGGCAAAGGCGATCAATGAAGACGCCAGCACCAGGGCGCAGCTAAAACAGAATCTGCTCATAATGTGCTCCTCTCTAATTCCGAATTCCTCTCGCGTTCCCAACACTAGTGAGGCGCTGCCTCAGACTTGGAGTCTTCGCGACTTTGCGCCTTCATAGAAACACGGTCTTTCGAATCGTTCTGTTTAGACAGGGCACTTGTGCCCCTCGCTTGGGACGGCGGACAAGTCCGCTATCTAAACACAGATCAGGGATGAGTCGCCTCATCCGGGAAATGCGCGCCATGCTTCGATCAGCGAAGACTAAAATCATCCAACTGCTCCATCAGCCTCAAACCAGGGCACGCCGCTCCGCAAGCGCTCGACTGATCGATCGCGACCGAGGATCTCAAATATCTCGAACATCGAGGGACCCACTGCCTGTCCAGTCAACATTGTGCGCGAGCCGTTGATGAAAACACCAGCTTTGACGCCCAGCTCGTCTGAGAATGCGCGCAAGGCTGTTTCCACATTTTCCGGAGTAAAAAGCTCGACCTGCTCGAGTCGAGCTGCCAGCGCGGGCAACCACTCTCGCAAACGTGGTTCCTTCTTCAGGTTCTTGCTCACTGCGGCTGCATCAAAATCGAAATCATCTGAGAAGTACGCGCGGCCTTGGGTGGAAAAATCCTTCAGCGTAAAGAAGCGCCGGCGGATCAAGGCCACCGCCTGGTCCAGCCATTCACGCTCATCATCCTCGTACTCTTCGCGCCAGAGTTTGTTTGCGCGCAACTCGGCTTTGACCATCGGTCGCAGCTCATCGAGCGGCATTGTGCGAATGTACTCGGCATTCATCCAAAGCGCCTTATCGTCCGTCCAATGCCGCGGGTCGTGCTCGTTGAAATTGAAAATTGCGTTGGCGCGACCGATGCCTTCGAGCGAAAACTCTTCGACTAACTCATCGCGCGACAAAATCTCTTTCCCCGTCGGTGGCGCCCAGCCCAGCAACGCCAGAAAATTGCGAAACGCAGCCGGCACAAAACCTCGATCGCGATAAGTCGTCAGGGATACCACTTCGCCGTGTTTCCGCTTTGAGAGCTTGCCCTTATTCGGAGCGAGGATCAGTGGCAGGTGAGCAAAATGAGGCACCGCAGCGTCCAGCGCCTGGTAAATTAGCACCTGCTTGTGCGTGTTCGTCAGGTGGTCTTGTCCGCGAATCACATGAGTAATACCCATCTCGATGTCATCAACCACCACCGATAGGTTGTAAAGCGGAGAACCGTTGGAACGAAGCAGCACCAGGTCTTCGATTTCGGAGTAGTCGCGCTCTTGCGGGCCGTAAACGATGTCGTCGAATTGACTCTTGCCCTGACGAGCCACCTTCAGGCGAATGGCAAACGGCTCGCCCGCGGCTGCGCGACGCACGGATTCATCTAGCGGCAGATCTCGAAAAGGGTTGCTGCGCTGGTTGATGCCTTCCGCGGCCTGGTTGCGCGCCCGATCGGCGGTTCCCTGTTTGACGTCCGCTTCGTCGCGCTCTACCTTCGGAGTGAAATCTCTGTAGGCTTTGCCTTCTTGAACCAAACGCTCGGCCGCAGCGCGGTGTTTGGGGGCGTTCTCTGATTGAAAGACGAGCTCTTCATCGTAATCCAGTTCCAACCATTCGAGACCCTCGATGATCGAACGCGTCGATTCTTCAGTCGATCGCTGCAAGTCTGTGTCTTCGATGCGCAGCAGAAACTTGCCGCCGGTCTTGCGCGCAAACAGCCAATTGAAGAGCGCGGAGCGGGCCGCGCCAATGTGCAGGTAACCTGTCGGGGATGGAGCAAAACGTACGCGAGTAGTCATTACTTAAATGATGAACGCGGAACGGTGAACGATGAACTGAAGACAGTGGCTTAAGTTCCGCGTTCAGCGTTCCGCGTTCATTGTTGCAATTTCTGGCGGAGATGACAGGATTCGAACCTGTGAAGGGCTTTTGACCCTTAACGGTTTAGCAAACCGCCGCCTTCAGCCACTCGGCCACATCTCCCCGGATGCCGTGATTGCTCATTCTAGTCGGGCATCCGGGATTGTCAAGACGACGGAGGCTCAGCCAGGGAACCGCCAATCATGCCAACCGAGGGCCACTGTGTACATCAGAACTCAAGGGTCTAGGTTCTGAATAAATAACTCTAACGCAAAGTACGCAAAGGAGAACCGCAAAGGAGCGCAAAAGAACGACCCCTTTGCGCCCATTGCGAAGAACCTTTGCGTCCTTTGCGTTTCAATTCTCGTTTTCCTACTCACCGACAGGCGCTCTGACGCTCAATGTTACAATCGCCCCGCAACGAATGCCGAAGCTTAATCTCACGCGCAGACAATTTCTCAGCGGCCTGGCCGCCGCTCCGCTGATTGCAGTTTCGGCGACGTCGGCTTATGCCACCTTGATTGCGCCCCATAACTACGAAGTCACCGAGACCGACATCTTCATTCGCGATCTGCCTGGCCGCTTCGAGGGATTTCGGATCACCCAGCTAACCGACCTCCACCACAGCCGGATCGTCGGCATCGAACAGGTGCGGCGCGTCGTTGAAATCGCGCAAAACACCAGGCCCGATCTATTTGTTTTGACGGGCGACTACACGACCACCTACCGGCGTTACATCGAGCCGTGCGCCGAGGCGCTCAGTGTGCTCCAAGCTCCGGAAGGCGTTTGGGCCATTCTCGGTAATCACGATCACTACACGGATCCCGAGTTGACGGCTCGCGCGCTGGCACGTCACAAAATCACGGTGCTGAACAACACGAACACCAGCGTCAGACGCGGGCCTGATTTGCTGCAACTGGCGGGGATTGACGATTGGTCCTGGAATGGTACTGATTGGAAGCGGGCCTTTTACGGACTCGATCCTCGAAAACCGACTGTGCTGCTCTCGCATCAGCCGAGTGTATTTGATCTGGCAGAAGCTCGAGCGGCTGCGCTAATCATCAGCGGCCACACGCACGGAGGGCAAATCAAGCTGCCTTTGATCGGGGCTCCCGCCAGATTGATGACGCAGCATTTGAAGTATGCGAGCGGACTGTTTAAGCGCGCTGAGTCCCAACTATACGTCTCGCGCGGCACGGGCGTGATCGGATTGCCGGTGCGCCTGGGAGTAAGACCGGAGATTGCCGTGCTGCGTCTGCGACAGGCAAATAGGTCCTGATTCGGTAATGGCTCAGTTTGGTTTTTCTCTTTGGCCCGTCAACCTTACGCCACCAAACTCGCCGGCCGCGGCGCGCGCTGTAGTTGCACCGGCAGGCGCACGGCACCACAGATCTTGTTCATTCTCTCCCGATCGCGCTGCAGAACCGGATCGCTCGCAAGCCATGTGCGCACCTCGCGGAATATCCGCGCCGCATGCTCGTCCCGAGGCTCGACGATTCGATAGTGCATCCACTTACCTTCACGTCGCGCGGCCACCACGCCCGCACGACGCAGGTAAGCCAGGTGGCGCGAAATTTTTGGCTGATTGGTTTTCAGCACCTCCACCAAAAAGCAGACGCAGATCTCGCCCTCGCCCATGAGACTAAGCAACCGCAGACGAGTGCGATCCGCTAGTGCCCGGAAAAGAATTTCGATTTCCCTGTTATCTGATTTCATTGTCGCACCGAAAATACCGAAAGATCGCACGGTAGATTACGAGCCTCGCAACCATTGAGTTCCAGCGGGTGTCAGCCCTTCATCATTCAACATCGCTGGATCAATTAGGATCGCCCTTCAAGGGGCGCCAACCATGTCGCTGCGCCGCTCCAGCAGTATCGTATCGCGCCAGACTCCATTCAACTGCGCGATCCTGCGGCGGACTCCCACTGCCCGAAAACCACAGCGCTGATGGAGCGTTATGCTGCTTTCATTCTCCGGGAAAATGCCGGCCTGCAAGGTCCAGATCGCATTCTTCTCAGACTCGGCAATCAGGCGCTCGAGCAAGAGGCGTCCGATTCCCTGCCCGCGCCAGCCGTCGCCGACATAGACGCTTACTTCAGCAACACCGGCGTAAGCCCGCCGCGCTGACACTGCAGCGAGCGCCGCCCAACCTCTGACTGCATCATCGGACAGCGCTACCAGCCGGGCAAAAGGCAAATGCCCCTGATCCCATTTCTCCACGGAAGGCGCAAGGGTTTCGAACGTCGCCAAACCAGTCTCGATTCCTTCCTGGTATATTTGCAGAACCTCATCCCAGTACGCGGGGGTCATCTCTGCAATCACTACGACCGTCTCCATTAAGAACCTTCCTCGCACGAACACATCTGCCTTGACAGATGTATTCATCAGGTGTACCCTGCTTTCACATTTGCGCAGGCACATATGAAATATAAAGGAGAATGCAGATGGAAAGCAAATTCAGTCAAGAAGTAAACGTTTTGAAGGCTCATGTCGCGCTCAACGTAACCAGCGTCCAGGCGAGCACTGAGTTCTACCGTAAGTTGTTCGGCATCGAGCCCGGTAAAGTGCGAACCGGCTACGCGAAGTTTGATGTGCAAAATCCCCCTTTGAATCTGACGCTCAACGAAGGGTTGTCAACCCCGGGCGGAACCCTCTCTCATCTGGGTCTCCAGGTGGCAACTACCGAAGATGTCCTGGCCACCAGGCGGCGGTGGAATGAAGCAGGACTGCTGACTAGTGACGAGATGCAAACCAACTGCTGCTTTGCGATTCAAGACAAGTCCTGGGTGCGTGATCCCGATGGGAATGAATGGGAGGTATTTGCCGTGCTGAGGGACAATTTGCCGGAGTCGAGCGCCTGTTGCGGCAGCGAGGTTACGCAAATCGACAGCCGGCAGCCGACGACAACCAGTGCTTGCTGCTGACCATTTACCGCCGAGGTCCCGGCTCTTTTGCGACGTGCAGATACCTGAATAAAACGACTCATTGCCTGTCTTCGTTTAGATAGCGGTCCTTGTCCGCCGCTTCATCGAGGGGCACAAGTGCACTATCTAAACCGCCGCCAAGAATCATTTGACAGGCAGAGTACTTTGTATGGTAGAGTCACTCGTGGCCGGCAGGGCCGGTGAGGCTATGGTACCGGGAATTTTTCTTGAGAGGGCTCGCCGCCACCGCAGGCGGTACTGACACATTGCTCGGAAAATGAGCAATTCGCGGGATAGCAAAAGCATTGGCCGCGCGCTACAATGTGGCCCGCAAAATTTTTCTAAATACAAAACTGCCAAAATGAGCCTTCTACAAAATATTAATTCGCCCGCAGATCTGCGTCTCTTGCGTCCTGATCAACTTTCCACGGTAGCGGATGAGATCAGGCAGTACATCCTGGAAACAATGTCGCGTATCGGAGGTCACACCGGCGCTTCACTTGGCGCAATTGAGTTAGCCGTCGCGCTGCATTATGCATTCGACACGCCGCACGATCGCCTGGTCTGGGATGTGGGCCATCAGGCCTATGCCCACAAGATTCTCACTGGCCGGCGCGACCTGTTGCCGACAATCAAGCAGTACGGTGGGCTGAGCGGATTCCTGCGTCGCGATGAATCAGAGTACGACACTTTTGGCGCCGGTCATGCTTCCACCTCAATTTCCGCGGCTTTGGGTATGGCGATGGCGCGCGATCACAAGGGCGAGGATCATCATGTGGTCGCCCTGATCGGAGACGCGTCCCTGGCCGGCGGGATGGCGATGGAGGCCATCAATCAGGCCGGTCATTTGAAGACACGCCTGATCGTGATCCTCAACGACAACGAGATGTCGATTGCGCCCGCAGTCGGCGCGCTGACTGGTTACCTGAACCGCATTCGCGAGTCGCAAGGTTACCATCGCTTAAAGGACGAAGTTGGCGAGACATTGTTGGCGATTCCTTTCGGCGAGAGATTGCACCAGGCAGCCAAAACGATGAAGGATGCGATCGCCGCGGCAGTACTTCCGGGGGCGCTCGTCAGCGAGTTGGGCTTCAAATACATTGGCTATGTCGACGGTCACAATCCGCGCGCCCTGGTGGCCGCTTTGCGCGAGGCTCAGCAGATCAAGGATGGACCAGTGATCGTTCACGCCCTCACCACCAAGGGCAAGGGTCACCCGGCGGCCGAGAGCGACTATTACAAATGGCATGCGACGGGGCCATTTGATCTGGCTACCGGCAAACCGATCAAATCGCCGGCGAAAGCACCAACTTATACTGCGGTTTTTGGCAAGACTCTCTGCGAGTTGATGGCCCAGGACGAAAAGATTGTCGCGTTGACCGCAGCCATGCCGGACGGCACGGGCATTGCTGAAGCCTTGAAACAATTCCCCGAGCGCGCGTTCGACGTTGGCATCGCCGAACAGCATTGTGTGACGTTTGCCGCGGGCATGTCCTGCGAAGGACTGAAACCAGTCTGCGCGATTTACTCTACCTTTCTCCAACGTGCCTACGACCAGGTGGTCCATGACGTCTGCATTCAAAATCTGAATGTGAAGTTCTGCCTGGATCGCGGCGGCGTGGCCGGCGGCGATGGCCCGACGCATCACGGACTGCTGGACATCGCTTATCTTCGAGTCGTGCCCAACATCGTGGTGATGGCGCCCAAAGACGAAGGCGAGATGCGCGACATGATGCTGACGATGATCGAACATGTGGGACCAGCGGCGATGCGTTATCCGCGCGGCAATGGTGTGGGCGCATCAATAGATCGCAAACCACAGCCGCTCGAGATTGGCAAGGGCGAGATCCTGCGCGACGGCGGAGAGATCGCGATTGTTGCCTACGGATCGATGGTCCACCCGTCGCTGGAAGCGGCCGAGAATCTCGCCAAAGCCGGAATCGAAGCCACGGTAGTCAATGCCCGGTTTGTTAAGCCACTCGATGCCGAGCTGCTGCTGGCCTTGGCCCGCAGCCGACGTATGCTGGTCACGGTGGAGGAAGCGTACCTCACCGGTGGTTTTGGCGCGGCGGTGCTGGAGCTGCTCGAAGAAAATGGACTCCAGGACAAAGTTCAGATCGTACGCATGGGGATACCCGATCGACTCGTAACTCACGGCGATCCGCAATTGCTTTTGGCGAAGTACGGCCTGGACGCTGATGGAATCTACACGCGCGTCAAGGAGAGCATAGAAGTCCTTGACGATCGCCGCTCACGCCGTCAAAAAGTCTAAGTCTTCGGTAGCTCCTGATTTGTAAAGCAAACTGTTAGTTTGCGATGAGTGATGGCATTCAACGCGCGCGCAAACCCGGGGTCCCCAGCGGGGTAGCCCCGCTGGGGTAGCCTTACAGTTTGCGTTACAAAACCAAACCAGACCTACCAAGTTTTTGGTATTCGCGGTACTCAAAGCAGCTCACGAGTACGCAAAATCGTTCGAAAAACTCCTCAAGACGCTAAACAATCTACAAACACGCAAAGACCTGTTGACTACGACGAGAGTGAATGGCATCATCTCGGAAACGGCGCCGGGATGATTCACGACAGGGTTGGCTGCCGTTTTTGCCCTGGATCAGCACTCTCTCACATTAGCGATCTGAAATCCCCGACTTAAATACTAGGTGCTCAGTGTTTCGCGTCCCGGGAGTGGCGCGACTAAGTGGGGAAAGTTTATGAAAAAGCAATTCCTTCGCGAACGCGAATGCATTCATCGTGACGAGGACTCACCGGGCGAATTCTATAATGGGGTTTTCTACGTGCAGGCGCTCAGACGCCTGAAGATAGACGCGGCGATGAAGATCGCTAACAAGGTCAGCCCCTTCTTCTGGGTCGATGCGCCACATATCATAGTCTGGCTCTGTAATGATTGCGCCGCGGAGCTTCACCTCGATGACTCTCTCTCCATCTTAAAATCGTCGCGGCGACAAGCATGACAGATTAGCAATCAACACAACCCTCCGTTCGGCACTGTCTTAATTTGTAACGCAAACTGTTAGTTTGCGCTGGTTGAATGGCATTCAACGGGCGCGCAAGCTAACAGCTTGCGTTACAGAAAACCAAACCAAGCTGTGCCTGCCACATAGAAGCTACGTTTGAATACACCGTGTTTAGATAGGGCACTTGTACCCCTCCGCCGAAGGCGGACAAGTCCGCTATCTAAGCGCCAATTACAAACAACGCAGATAGAATCTGCGTTAAAGTATCCATGGAATGAAACGCGAACGGATCGACAGGCTTTTGGTTGAGCGCGGCCTGGCAGACTCGCGCAGCAAGGCGCAAGCGATGGTGATGGCCGGAGCGGTGTTGGTCAACAATCAGCGCATCGACAAACCTTCTGACCGGGTAATCCCGGAAGCTGATATTCGAATTAAGGGAGCCGATGATCCGACTGCGCGGTACGTCAGTCGCGGCGGCGCAAAACTGGAAGCAGCCTTGCGCGAGTTTGCAATCGACGTGCGTGGAATCTGCTGCCTCGACGTTGGCGCCTCAACCGGCGGTTTCACTGACTGCCTGCTGCAACACGGGGCACAGAACGTGATTGCCATTGATGTTGGCCACAACCAGCTCGACTGGCGTTTGCGCACTGACCCGCGAGTCGAAACCCGCGAAGGCGTAAATGGGCGTTACCTCACCCCGGACGATTTTGATCACAAGTTTGCCTTGGCGGTGATGGACGTAGCGTTTATTTCGGCGACCAAGGTTATGCCCGCCATCGCTCCGCTGCTCAGTGAATCGGGCCGCCTGATCACGCTCATCAAACCTCAGTTTGAAGTCGGGCGGGGCGAGGTCGGCAAGGGAGGCCTCGTGCGTGAGCCGGAAAAGCACGAACGCGTCATCGCAGAGGTTAACCAGGCAGCGCTTGAGCTGGGCTTTCGCGTTTTGCAGGTAATTGAGTCTCCTTTGCGCGGCGCAGATGGTAACGTGGAGTTCCTGGCCTTGTACGAGAAAGCTTAGGCCCAAATGTCCGACAAACTTCAGTTTGTCGCTGACTTGGCTTAAGTACAATGCAAAGTGTAAGGCCACACGTGCCTAGTTGACGCGCTCGCGTCTCGGGTTTGCGACGGCGGCGCAAACTGACAGCTTGCGTTACAAAAGCTGGCCCGCGTATCATCCGGACGTTTCGCGTAGGCAATCGAAAAGGTGTGAGTGGCCGCACCAAAAAAGAAGTCGTGAGTCCGGAGTCCCGAGTCGCGAGTCAAGAACTGCTACTCTGGCTCGTGAACTTCGTGACGCTCGACTCCAAAACTTACTACTCGCGACTCTTGACTCGCGATTCCAGACTTGACGCTTGCGGACCCAATAGGCGCGAGCGTTTTCTTTCAGCACCGAACCTCGAATCCAATGACCAGCTCTTCAATCGCACGAGTCGGCATCGTCGTCAAACCGCATCAACAAGATGCGCTCAAGACTGTCTGCCAGGTGGTCTCGTGGTTGAGTGAACGCGGGCTTACAGTGATCGGTCCCCAGGGAATCGAGCGCGAACGGATCAGGCAGGAAACGGGTTGCATGGTCGAGGTAGTTGACGCCGATGACCTGGCGGCACGCGTCGATCTGATGCTGGTGCTGGGTGGTGACGGCACGATGATCGCGACCTCGCGGATGGTTCAGGACACCGAAGTGCCCGTGCTGGGAGTGAACTACGGAGGACTTGGCTACTTGGCCGAGTTTCGCGTGGAAGAGTTGTATACGGCGCTGGCGGCAATTCTCAACGGCGACTATAAAATTGAGAAGCGCGTAATGCTCGCGGTTGAATTGCGGCGCGGTGAGGAACAGGTTAGTCGCAACCGGGTGCTGAATGACATCGTCATCAACAAGTCGGCGCTGGCGCGCATCGTTGAAATCGAGTGTTATCTCAATCAACAGTTCGTCAATTCGTTTCGCGCCGATGGTCTGATCGTTTCCACGCCCACTGGCTCGACCGCCTACAATCTTTCAGCAGGTGGGCCGGTGATTTATCCCTCGATGAATGCTGTAGTGATTACGCCGATCTGCCCATTCACCCTTTCCAACCGGCCGATCGTGGTGCCGGACGAATCGTTGATTGAGTTGCGCCTCAAGACACCGAACGAAGACGTGGCGCTGACGCTGGATGGCCAGGTGGGTTTCCCGCTGAAACCCGAAGACCGAGTTGTGATTCGAAAGAGCAGAGCTACTTTCAATCTGGTGCAGCCGATGAGCAGAAACTATTTCGAGGTGCTGCGCGACAAGTTGCGCTGGGGGAGGTAAAAAAGTTTCGAGTCTTGAGTTTGAGTTTTGAGTTTGAGGTTTCGAGTAATCTTCCAGTTACTGAAACTCGAAACGCACGCCTCGAAAAACTTTGGGTAGTGTCCTAAGTTATTTTGTAACGCAAACTGTTAGTTTGCGATGAATGAATGGCATTCAACGCGCGCGCAAACTAAAAGTTTGCGTTACAAACCCGCTGGGTTCGCCGCGGAATGAAACCCAAGACTCGAAACTCGAAACTGGCGGCAGCAAGATGAAACTGGAAACTCAAAACTCGAAACTCGAAACTGCCAGCCGCCGTCCCTGGTACAGACCGTCTTTGACCACACAGATCCTGATCGGCCTGGTGCTGGGAGGGCTGCTCGGTTACCTCAGGCCGACGTGGGGAGACAAGGTCTATTTCCTGCGCGACATTTTTCTTAACCTGATCAAATCGATCATCGCGCCCCTGATCTTTTCTACGCTGGTGGCCGGGATCGCGGGCGGCGGCGACTTGAAAAAAGTTGGCCGGATGGGCGCCAAGGCGCTTCTCTATTTTGAGATCGTCACCACACTGGCCCTCTTCATCGGACTGGGTGTAGTGAACTTTACCAAACCGGGCCAGGGTGTAGCCCTGACCGGTGGGGGCGACATCAAGCAACTGGCCAGCATTCCGCCGCAAAGTTTTCATGATCTACTCGTGCACATCTTTCCTGCCAGCGTGATCGATTCAATGGTGCGCGGCGATGTACTGCAGATTGTCGCGTTCTCAGTCTTGTTCGCCATGGCGGTCTCGGCCCTGGGAGAGCGCGCGGCGCCGATCCTGCGCGGGTGTGATGCGTTGGCCCAGGTAATGTTCAAGTTCACCGGCTTTGTGATGAAGTTCGCCCCCATCGGGGTGGGCGCCGCGATGGCCCACACCATCGCGCACAACGGCTTGACGGTTTTGGTCAATCTCGGATGGTTAATCGGCTCGCTCTATATCGCACTCGTTATCCTGGTGCTCTTCGTCTTTGGCTCGGTGATGATCATTGCTCGCGTACCGGTCAGACAGTTTATCAGGGCTGTGCGCGAACCCTTCACAATTGCCTTCGCCACCACGAGCAGCGAGTCGGCTTTGCCCAAAGCGATGGAGAATATGGAAAGACTGGGCGTGCCCGCTCGCATTGTTGGCTTTGTCATGCCGACGGGCTACAGCTTTAACCTCGACGGCACGACACTCTATCTGGCGATGGCTTCATTGTTCGTGGCCCAGGCGGCCGAGCCGATCATTGGGCACATGAGTTTCAGCCGCCAGCTCTTCATGATGGTGACGTTGATGATCACTTCAAAAGGCGTAGCCGGGGTGCCGCGCGCGGCCTTGGTTATCCTGCTGGCGACGCTGAATAGTTTTCTTCCCGGCAGTCTGGGCCCTGTAGGCGTGGCCGTGATCTTTGGCGTCGACGAGTTGATGGATATGGGCCGCACGTCAGTCAACGTCGTCGGCAATTGCCTGGCGACGATTGTAGTGGCGCGCTGGGAAGGCGAGTTTGACGATGAAAAAGCGCGCGTCTTCGGCACGTCTGCTGAAGTCAAACGCGAGTTGGCAGCCGGCAATTTGGCTTTTGCCGAAGCTGCGGCCGAAGGCGACTAGGGATCGTTGGTGCAAGTAGAGCGACGAAATTGAAACGCAAAGGTTCTTCGCAATGAGCGCAAAGGGTTGTACTTTGCGTTCCTTTGCGGTTCTCCTTTGCGTTCTTTGCGTTAAAGTTATTTAAGGGGTAACGGGCAATGCTATTTCCGATCGCTGACGACAATTCCGATCGCATCTCGACTCCGGTCGTCAACTATCTGCTCATCGCGGCCAACATTCTGGTCTTCGTCTTTCTTCAGGGCATCGGCACAAACGAAAGATTCACCTACGCGTTTTCGACGGTTCCGGAAGAGATCATTACCAACACCGACGTGGTGACGCGAGACCAGCCAAGGATCGTGCCCTTCACCGGTCAGCGAGTCGTGATACCGGGCTTGCAGCCGACGCCGATCCCTGTATACCTGACGCTAATCACCTCAATGTTCATGCACGGCGGCATCGCGCACATCTTTGGCAACATGCTGTTCCTCTGGATTTTTGGCGACAACATCGAGGACCGCATGGGGCACTTTCGCTATCTGGTGTTCTATTTAGTTTGTGGCGTGCTGGCCGGACTCTCGCATGTTTTCGCGACTGCGCTGTCGGCCACCAGTGAAAGCCAACTGCTAATCCCCAGTCTGGGCGCCTCGGGCGCAATCTCCGGTGTGTTGGGCGCTTACATTCTGCTGTTCCCCACGCGTCGGGTGACGGTGCTGCTCTCGTACTTCATCACCCAGGTGCCGGCCTTCGTAGCGATTGGACTATGGTTTGTCTTTCAATTGATCAATGGACTCGGTTACCTGGGTGATGGATCAAAGCAAAGCGGCGTCGCCTATGCTGCGCACATCGGTGGTTTTATTGCCGGGCTCGTGCTGGTTTACGTCTTTCTGATCGGACGACCGAAGCGCCCATCGAGTAGAATAAGTTTTGAGGACTATTGAAACCATGTCAACGACAGAGCCACTGTCCCCCATCAACGAGCAGGGACTGGAAATCCGCCCGACACCGCGCCGAGAGATGAATCTCTACCCGCTCGATACTTTCGCGTATGACTTTCCCGGCCGCGAGATCAAAATCAACTTTGAAATGCCCGAATTCACTGCTGTCTGCCCGTTCTCGGACTTCCCGGATTTTGCCACCATTCGACTCGAGTACGTTCCGAACCAGCGCTGTGTTGAGCTCAAGAGTTTGAAGCTCTACATCAATTCATTTCGCGAAGTGAAGATCTTTCACGAGCATGTGATCAATGTGATCCTCGAAGATTTTGTGCGCGCCTGCGATCCTTTGAGCGTGGAGATCGAAGGCGACTTTAACATCCGCGGGAATATCAAGACGGTGGTGCGCGCGAGCTACGAGAAACAGAAGGCAGTAGGCAGTAAGCAGAAGGCAGTGGGGAGCTGAATGCTTCGCGTAAATGACCCGCTTTGACAATCATCATCAGTGGAACGCTACTGCATACTGCATACTGCTCACTGCCTACTGCTTACTGCCGACTGCCGACTGCCTTCACTTGTGAACCATGGACTCCACCATAACCTATGCGGGTATTGCTATTGTCGCGGTTGTCGGGCTGCTAGTGTTTCTCTTCATTGCGAAGCGTGTTCTGCGGATGGCGGTGCGGCTGATTTTTATTGCGGTCTTCGTTGTCGCTTGCTGGCTGCCGGCGGCGTGGGGTTGGTGGAACGGCGGGTTTGGCTCACAAATCACCCCGCCAACACCTCGTCCCACTGCAACTCCGCGCAGAACTCCTCGCTAATCGGCATAACGTCATGAGGCAGACCAAGGCTGACGATGCTGCTCAGGTGGACCAGCAAAATTCTGATGACGCGTCGTTGTGGGTGAGATATCGCAAGCTGCCGCGCAACGTCTTCGCTATTGGTCTCGTCAGTTTGCTGAATGATGCTTCGAGCGAGATCATCTACCCACTGCTGCCCGTCTTTCTTTCCGTGACGCTGGCAGCCTCGCCGGCGGCCATCGGTCTAATCGAGGGCACCGCTGAATCTGTCTCAAGCCTGCTGAAACTGTTTGCCGGTTACTACAGCGATCGACTGGGCAAGCGCAAAGCGATTGTGGTTGCCGGTTATTCGCTGGCGAACGTCGTGCGGCCGCTGCTGGCCTTCACCACCAGTTGGTACCAGGTGCTGGCGATTCGACTCACCGATCGGGTCGGCAAAGGAATTCGTACGGCGCCGCGGGATGCGATGATTGCGGACTCGGTCGCCGTCGAACAGCGCGGCATCGCCTTTGGTTTTCACCGCGCGATGGACCACACCGGCGCGGTGATCGGGCCACTGGTAGGTTATCTGCTGGTCTTTCTAATCGCCGCCAATCGCAATGCTCCAACCGCTCACGACTTCACCAGGATTTTCCTGTGGGCTTCCGTACCGGCGCTCGCGGCCGTAGCGGTCGCCGCCTTTTTCATGCGCGAGTCGCAGAGCCAGGCGCCGAGCCACGACGCTGCGCCAACTGAGCCGTTCCGGCTCTCTTTACGCGGCTTTGACAGCAATTTCAAACGTTTCCTGGTGCTGGTCGCGCTCTTCACTTTGTCGAATTCTTCGGACGCCTTTCTCTTGTTGCGCGCGCAGACCGCCGGTGTAGCGATCGTCACCATACCGCTGCTCTGGGCCGCGTTGCATGTCAGCAAGGTGATCAGCTCGTTATGGGGAGGCGACCTCTCTGATCGTCTGGGTAGACGTCGGTTGATTGTTTCGGGTTGGATACTCTACGCGGCCGTCTATGCCGGATTTGCATTTGTGAGCCAGGGAATTTCGGTGTGGATTTTGTTTTTGATTTATGGCATCTATTTCGGCCTCGCGGAAGGCGCTGAGAAGGCGCTGGTGGCCGACCTGGTGCGGCCGGATCAGCGCGGCACTGCTTTCGGATTGTATAATCTCGCCTTCAGCGTCAGCGTATTACCCGCATCATTATTGATGGGTGCAGTCTGGAAGTGGCGTGGACCAACCACTGCGTTCCTGATGAGCGCGGTGCTCGGCGGCACTGCGGCTGTGTTGCTGCTCGCACTGGTAAAGCCAGTCCGGGTCACATCGAAAGAAGCTGGATGAGAGTCTTTTGTTCCTGCTTGTATGCCGGGAGCGCGGGCATCCTGCCCGCTCCATTGTGCCCCGGCTCTGACTGCAATGGAACTTGATCCTCTCCGCGGTCAGCGGGCAGGATGCCCGCGCTCCCCTGCGTTATCTGATCGGCTCACGCTCGGGTTAAACTTCACCTCTCAGAACAAAGCCTGCAGCAGCCGCTGACAACTTCGGGAATTGATGAATACCAGCTACCAGCTAATCCGCACCGCTCCAGAACTTCTCAAAGCTGTCGAGTCTCTATCCACGCAACCGGCCATCGGGTTGGACACAGAGACCACTGATCTTGAGCCTCATACGGCCCGGCTGCGTTTGCTGCAGCTCGCCATGCCGGCGGGTGTGTTCATCATTGACGTTGAGGCCTTTGCCAACGGAGACTTGGCAAACCACGACGACTTCCGCTCACTACGAGAACTGCTGGCCGCTCCCCGCCCAATCAAGATCGCGCACAACGCCAAGTTCGACGCCAAGTTCATCAAGCACAAACTGGGCGTCGATCTGGGCGGGCTTTTCGATACTCTGCTCGCCAGCCAGATAGTCAGCGCTGGAGATATCGAAGAACGCCACGGCTTGAGTGCGGTGGCCACTCGTTATTTGAATGAATCGGTGGACAAGACCGAACAAGTCAGCAATTGGGATTTCGAACTGTCGGAAGCGCAGTTGCAGTACGCCGCGCGCGACGCCGCAGTCTTGCTGCCGCTGCGCGAAAAACTGATCGATCAACTCAAAGCGAATTCATTGGTGAAGTGCGCGCAGCTTGAATTCGAATGTGTCATGCCGGTCGCGAATATCGAGTTGAACGGTTTCTTCATGCACAAAGAGCGCTGGTTGGACCAACTGGCGATTGTGGAAAAGAAGCGAACGCTGCTGGCCGACGAACTGCAGGAGATCCTCGGCAAGGATGCCGCCCAAGGGTCTTTGTTCGGTCCGCCGCGCGCGAACATCAATCTCGATTCACAACAGCAAGTGACAGAAGCGCTCACAGCGATGGGCATTCCTCTGCCCGACTCCACACGCAACTGGAAGTTGCAGCCGCTGGCCGCTCAGTATCCGGCGGTGGCCAAGCTGCTTGATTACCGCACCGTGCAAAAGGCTTTGACCAGCTACGGCCAAAACATGATCGATCTGATCAATCCGGTGACGGGCCGCTTGCATGCCGACTTTCGCCAGATTGGCGCGCCGACGGGCCGCTTCGCCTGTACGAATCCCAACATTCAGCAGGTGCCGCACGCGGTTGAATACCGGCGCTGCTTTAGCGGGCATCCCGACGGCAGGCGGCTGGTGATTGCGGATTATTCCCAGATCGAGCTCAGGATTCTGGCCGAGTTCTCGGGCGATCAGGGTTTTATCGAAGCGTTCAATTCCGGCGCCGATCTGCATCGCGTAACCGCGGCGCAGGTATTCAACGTTGCCCTCGATCAAGTCAGCAAGGAGCAACGCGATTTTGCTAAACGACTGAATTTTGGCGTGGTCTATGGTATCGGCGCGCAACGTTTTTCGCTGATGACCGGAGTCACGGTTCCCGCCGCTGAGGACGTGCTGCGCAAGTATTTCAATACGTATCGAGGTCTGGATAATTACCTTCGTGATGCCGCAAACCGCGCCGTCCAGCAAAAGCAAACGCGAACAGCTTCGGGTCGCCTCGTGCGGTTTCGCTTTGATGAAAACGATCGGCAGCAAATCTCGATGACCCAGCGCAACGGCAAGAACACGCCGATCCAGGGGACCAGCGCAGACATTCTGAAACGGGCGTTGCGATTGTTGGAAGACAATCTGCGCCAGACGTCGGCGAAGGTCGTCAACATCATTCACGACGAGATCGTGGTCGAGGTTGACGCCGGCGAGGCAGAAGCTGTAGCACAGACTGTTGAGCGGTTAATGTGCGCCGCCGGCGAAGAGTATTTGCAGACCGTGCCGGTGAAAGTGGAAACCGAAATTGCCGACGAGTGGGTGAAGTGAGAATAGTCGCGAGTCTGGAGTCGCGAGTTATTTGGAGTGCGCCGGCAAAGCGTAGCGACGACGGCGCTTTGGATCGAGTATTAATCTTGGTTCAAGAAATATTTTGTCACTCAATAATCCAAAGCGGTGTCGCGCTGGGCTTGCCACCGCACTCCATAAGCCGGCGCGCGCGCCCAGGTCCTGGCCGAACATTGTTGACGCGCCGGTCATCCCCCGGTCATCCCTTAGCGTCCTTCTGTAGTCGCTCCCGCACCTTGCGTGGCAGTTTCGCGCGCACCATGTCATAGGAATTCTTGATCAGGCTTTTCAGCTCGGCGCTTTTCAGCGCATCGAAGCGCTCCAGCGCGACCCAGTGATAGCGAGCGACATAAGGCGCGGGCACGATCCCGGGACGCTCAGTAAGTTCCGCAAACACCTCGGGCGTGCACTTGAACGACATGACGTGATCGGTTGAGTCGTCGAGTGCAAGCACGGTGAACATCTTGTTACCGATGCGAAAGAGGAGATCTTTCTCCCATTGAATGTCTTCGGTTACGTGCGGCAGAGACAGACAGAAGCTGCGAATTGATTCATGGTCCATGCATTTGTCCGACAAACTTCAGTTTGTCGTTGCCCTCCCTCAAGACCCTTCTTGATAATTAAATTTCCAACCGCGTCACACACGACAAACTGAAGTCTGTCGGACATTCGCTCCAACACCGCAACTCATTTGTCCCGCTCCTGTTCATAATAATCTGTGTAATCTGCGTAATCTGCGGATAAGTCACCAATCAGAAACGGTAGAGTCTCTGCTCATCTTCATCCCAGCGCCAGACGCGTTCGGGCTCGAGATGCACGCCGCCGAGCCACTGGTCAATGCCGTTAAGATTCAAAAAGTCCGCTTCACCTTGCAGCACTGCCTTACCTTCCGATGTGAGGGCGACTCTCGTCTCCCGCACCCTCGCAGAATCAATCGGGTCCTGGATACTCTGGCCATTTGCAAAAACCAGCAGCGGCCGCTGCGCCAGCGCCATTTGTTTTAGCGCCAGCCAGAATTGAAAGTCACCCAGACTGTATACGGGATCTTCTTTTCCGAATTGCGAAAACAGTTCGCCAAAGTTTTCCAAGCCCTTATCGACCAGCGCAAGCGCATGGTTCTCGATATTACCAAGGCCATTGCGCACGGATGGGAAGCGAGCGAGATGCGCGAGCAACGCCTCGCGCAGGAAAGGCAGAGATGAAGTGTCCAGTTCCAGGAGCGCCTCAACAAATGTGGGCTCAGGCGCACAATATGATCTCCAAGCCGCAGCGCCTAACTTTAGTTCCCCATCGGTCACTCGTTGGCGCGTTCCAAAAAGGGAGGTTAACTGTTCTACATTCAGTTGGCCCAGCCCGCGAAAATTCTCAATACCGGGGAATTCACCTATACAAATCAAACTGAGATTTGTCTCTCCAGGCGCATGGCTGCCAAACCAGTGAAGCAAATAAGCGAGGTGCAACTGGCAAAACAGATCGTGTTCGAACCACAGGACAATCTCGTCGTGACCGGCGGTGCTGGATAATACTTCGTCCTGATGTTGCAAATCCCGCTCGCACTCTTCGCGCTGGACGCCGTAAGCGTCAGAAAGATGTTTTGCACGCAGCCGTCGCCAATCATCGGCGGCGACGCCCGCTGGGTTGGGCCCGGTGATCAGCGATTCGCGAAAAGCGAACTGCTCGCCCGGGATGGCCGACTGCTTGAGTGTATTCGCCGACGATTCTCCGTTGTGAATGTGCAGCATTTTGGGTGACCCCTGTGTTATGGCGTTCATTCTAACACCTACTGTAGGGTACAATCCCCGAGCCTTTGACTGGTGTTGTAACGCGAACTGTAAGGCCACCCGAGCGGGGCTACTCCGCTGGGGACCCCGGGTTTGCGCGCCCGTTGAATGCCATTCATTCGTCGCAAACTAACAGTTTGCGTTACACGTTATGAGATTCCAACTGCTCGTCGACTTTGATGGATTTTGGGCGAGTCTGTCGCGCGACATTCACGAGGCGCGCGGTTCTGCCTTTGTCCAAACGTTTTCGTTTGAAGGCGATCGCATCGGCACAATGCTCGCTGATGCGCTCAGCGCGTCAGAGGCTCGCGACAAACGGATCCTGGTTGACTCGTTTTCCAGGGTGGTGCTGAGCGACAAGTTTTTGTACGCGCCGGGAAACTGGGGTGATCGGAATCTGCGAAACGAAGTCAAAGAGACCCGACGGCTGCATGCGGTTCTCGAAGAGGCGGCAGTTCAGATCAAATACGGCAACCCTTTTGGCTGGTCACCACGCCGGTTCCTGACTCGCAATCACAAGAAGCTGATTGAGATTGACGACCAGATAACTTACATCGGCGGGATTAACTTCAGCGAACATAATGCCGCCTGGCACGACATGATGCTGCGCATCGACGACCGCGAGGTGGCGTCGTTCTTTCGCGACGACTTTCTCCGCTGTTGGCAGGGGCAGAGTGCAAAGGCGAGCAAGTCTCTCGTGGGAATCGAATTGCACACGCTCAACGGTCACTCGAACGCTGCTACTTTCAGCAAGGTCCTGAAACTGATCGACGATGCGGATAGCTCAATCTTCGTCGAGAGTCCGTATGTCACTTTTCCTTTCTACGATCGCTTGCGCGACGCGCGAAAACGCGGCGTAGAGGTTACGATCGTCACTCCGAAGGCAAACAACTGGAACCACTTCGCCGACTATGCGAAATGGGAAGCGGCCAGGTGCGGCATCGATCTGCGGCTGCTCAAAAACGGCATGAGCCACCTGAAGGCGATGCTGATCGACGATCGGTATCTAATTGCCGGTTCTTCGAATTTCGACTTTCTGAGTTACCACGTTTATGAAGAATTCGTGGCGATCATTACTGAGGCGCAGTTGATTGCGGATTTTCGCAGGCAGGTACTCGAGGTGGATCTGGCGCATTCAGAACGCGTCGAGGATCAGTTGAGCTCTCATGTTTCGGGTTGGTCCAGACTGCGGCTGAGATTGTTCAATAAGGGCCTGGCCACACTGCTGGAGTAGTAATGCTTCTTGGTTCCTTTGCGCCGGGAGCGCGGGCATCCTGCCCGCTAACTCCGGAGAGAATCAAGTTCCATCGCAGTTAGTGGCCCGGGCACAACGAAGCGGGCAGGATGCCCGCGCTCCCGGCGTCGAAGCTGGCAGGATGCCCGCGCTCCCGGCGCGAACTCTCCGTCACTTCTTCATCAATTCCAGCACCGCGGCGGTCATCGCTTTGACTCCGGTCCGGATTGTCGGCTCGGGCACCGGCGCGAATAAAGCCGAATGGAGCGAAGGCATCGGTGTGCCCGTGTCTCTGCTTTGTTTTAGTTTCAGTGGATCGCTGGCGCCAAGCCAGAACATCATTGTGGGAATTTGATGGTTGAGACTCAGGTATCCAAAGTCCTCACTGCCCATGACCGGCGATCCCTTGACTACCTTCTCCTGGCCCAATGCTTTGACGAACACTCCGGCCAGTCTTTCGGTCAAGGCCGGATCGTTATAGGTAGCTGTCGTCACTTCCGTCTCGCTCACTTTCACGATCGGCGCCCGCTCATTCGGGATCCCGGCGGCGAGAGCGATGCCTTTCGTGATCCGTTCTATGGCAGCCAGTAGTTTTTGCCGCACCTCTTCTTTGTAGGCACGGACGGTCAGTTGCAAATTTACTTCGTCGGGGATGATGTTGTAGCGCGTTCCGCCGTGAATCGAACCAACCGTCACCACCGCCGGATCGAGCGGCGAGTTTTCGCGACTGACAATCGTCTGCAGCGCCACCACGACCTGAGCGGCCAGCACCACCGGATCCTTGGTCGACTCTGGTCTCGATCCGTGTCCGCCCAGGCCGCGAATCTTGATGTCCACACTGGTCGAGCTGGCCAGCGCATAACCGGGGACATAGGCCACCTGCCCGGCCTCGTAATCGGGGCTGTCATGCAGAGCGATGGCATAGTCGGGCTTGGGGAATCGGGAGTAGAGCCCATCTTTCAGCAGGGCGCGAGCTCCATCGATCGTCTCTTCGGCTGGTTGTCCCAACAGCACCACAGTGCCGCGCCACTGGTCTTTAAGCGTCGCCAGCATTTTGCCCAGTCCGAGCATTGACGTCATGTGAATATCGTGCCCGCAGGCGTGCATGACGCTCGTTTCCTGGCCGGCGTCGTTCTTCGTTTTGACCTTGCTCGCGTAGGGCAGCTCTGTCTTCTCATCGACCGGCAAGGCATCCATGTCGGTTCTGACCAGCACTGTTGGGCCATCGCCGTTTTTCATCACGGCGACGACGCCAAAGCCGAGCCACTCCGGGCGCTCGAACTTGCCGACGTGTTCGGTCACTGTGTAACCCATTGCTCTTAGTTGGCTCGCAAAGAACGCACTCGTCTTCTCCTCGTGATGCGACAGCTCGGGCGCCGCGTGCAGCGTCTTGTAAGTCGCAACCAGTGAAGCGAGCTCCTGATCGACGAGAGCATCCAGCGATTGCTGGGCGCGGGCCGAGGAAAAGCAAAGGCAGATCAGGAAAATCAGGAACGGGATTTTTTGTCTCATGATGGTATCGAGCTTGAAGCTGATGGGCTAGACGTAGGAAATGAATTGGCCTTTGTTCTCCAGCGGCAAGTTACAGAACCGGGAGCGGTAGCGACCGGATCCTATTCTCAACTAGTGGTCGACTCTTAGTGGTCCAATGAAACCGAAACTCTGGTTGAGTATAGCATCCGGTCGCTACCGCTCCCGGTTCTGTAACGAGCCGTATGTGTCAGGGCGCTCAGACGAACAAATTGCCTAAGCGCAGGAGCGGTGAAAAAAGAAGGCAGCCCGCTGCACCGCCAAAGCTGCCTTCTACCGATCAATCCATTGGCCGGCGCCTTACGCTCCGGCGGCAATCCCTTTATTAACTTCTCTGATTGCCTTTTCCACGTTCTCGAGCGCCACTCTTCTAAAGCCGCCTTTGTCAGCAGTGGCGGCTTCGAGATTACGCTTGGCGTTTTCCAGATTCGTCAGTGCCGCGCGCATGTGTGGCTGATCGGGAGCGGCCGCTGATTCTGAAAACGATTCTGCATGGTTGTGGCGGCGGTCGAACTGAATACCGCGATCAACGGCGATGATGGCGGCATTCACGAAGCCGATGGCGTTCGCGCGGTGCCCGCCTTTGTTGTGTTCGGCGCTCTTCAATTCCGCTTTCGCGGCTTCCAGGTCCGCGCGCGCCGCTTGCATGCGCGGCTGGTCCGGAACTGCCCCACTGGCAAGACTGAAAGCAAGGGTGCACAAGAGCGCGCCCGATATGAGCAAGAATCTTTTCTTCATCGCAGCTCTCCTTAAATTTTTCTTGATGAAAGATCGGCGAGGGATTTTAAGCTTGAAAAACGCGCCTATCCTACACTGCTCGGTGAAAGAGCCACAAGACTTCACGAATTAAGGTAGCGGCCTCATTTGATCGTCGGTCGTTTAGTAGGCTGCTGAAAAACGAGGTGTATAGATCAAGAAATCCATACGATCCACGAAGTCGCACGAACGAACACGAAAAATAACACTAAGAAAACCGGATCTTTTTCGTGTGACTTCGTGCTGATTCGTGTAATTTCGTGGATCGGAATCACTTTTTCAGCAGCCTGATGAAAAAACCAGACTTAGCCACAGAGACACGGAGACACAGAGAAAGATCAGAACAAAAACTGTATGAATTTATTGGCATTTCTGATTGATTCTGATCCTTGCCTTCTCCGTGTCTCTGTGACTCTGTGGCGATCTTGCTTTTTCAGCACCCCTGCTAAACGGAAATTAGGTCACTACCCGATTTAACTAATGACTTTCAACGGGCGGGTTTTGGAAACCGCCGAGCGTAGTCATGAATGTAATTCTTCATGCCTAGCTCCCATGCGTGCAATCCGTATTTTTTAGCCTCAGCCTGCGCCTGTTCGCTGGTCCAACCGTCGTGTGTGATTCGATAGACTGCTATCACCAGCCCCGTGCGGTCGGCGCCAAGTTGGCAATGCACAAAGGCCGGCTGATTTTCTGCGCCGTTGAGAATCGCCAGCACTCGCTCGACTTGCTGATCAGTCGGGCGACCCGTCCGCTGGAAAGGCACGTTGAAATAGCGCAACCCCACAGCGCCAGCCTGCGCCTCTTCGGCTCGGGTGAGTTCGTCCGCCCCGCGTAAATTGACGATAGTCTTGATGCCCATTTGCGCCAGCCGTTTGACACCCCCCGACCCTGGCTGTGCGCCACGATAGAGTTGCGAATTAACCTGATGGAAATTCGGCAGCTCTTGCTTGTTGTTGCTCTGACCGGCGAGGGAGAGTGCGATGCAGGCACAAATTACGAGCAGTGACAGACTCCGCAACACCAGGCTGCTTCCGGCGATGGCCGGCAAGCTAAGCGTGCGTACAGGAGCGTTGGTTGGGCGTTGATTCATGCTCGACAGTCTACTACCACGCACCATGCCGAGGAAGCACTGAGAGCGGCGCATCTGGCGATCGCGAGCGGAGGAGAGACAGCCGACGATGAGCGCGGCAATAGCGATCGCATAGCCGGATGCGGAATAAGAGAGACAGCCGGAGGCGACTGTCTCAATCTAATTGTCCAGATGTTCAGTGATGTCGGGCAGGAGCAAGCGGCTAAGCACCCGCGGCAATTCCACGAGTGACTTCCTCGATCGCCTGGTTGACCAAATTAATTGCGTTCGCGCGATGGCCTCCCTTATCCGCAGTGGCCTGATCGAGCTCGCTCTTAGCCTGGTTTAGGGCATCAAGCGCGGCTTGCATGTGGGGCTGATCGCCTGCTGCCGCGGTCCCTACTGCATGGTTATTATGGGACCTGGCGTACTGAATCCCGCGGTTGACCTCGGTGATGGCCCGGTTAACCAATCCCTGAGCGGTGGCGCGATGTCCGCCCTTGTTGTGTTCAGCCACCTTCAGTTCGTTTTTCGCCGTCTGCAAATATGAGAGGGCGGCATCCATGTGTGGTTGGTCTGGCACTCTTGCATACGCCAGTGCCGTGGAGCCCAGAAATGCAGCCAACAGCATAAGCATGGTTTTCTTGTTATTCATGCGCAGTCTCTCCTTGAAAGGTTTATTAGGAATCGAGCTTTAGGTAGGGCGGTGCGGTGATGCTACACCCTTGAGACTCGCATCTCAAGCGAGCGGCAGCAAGTCCAAAGTCCCACGTCCAACGTCCAACGTCCCATGTTCGAGGAGAAAGCTCCAACCTTGAACTTTGGACCTTGAACTTTGGACCTGGGACTTTGGACTTTTGGATCCTACTCTAACGGTATTCTTCGTTTGGTTGCGTGAGACTGAACCAGTTGCCTGAATTGTCTTTGAAGACTGCTTCGATCCCGTAAGGCCTTTCTGCCGGTTCCGAAATGAACTCCACGCCTCTGCTTTTCAGCTCTTCGTAGGTGGCCTGACAATCGTCGGTGTGAAACGCGCCGGCGCCCAGCACGCCCTTCTCGATGATCGCTCGCAACTGGGTGGCCGTGGCCTCATCCATGAGCATGCCGCCTTTTGGCTCCATCAAGATGATTTCAAAGTCGGGTTGGTCTTTGGCGTTAAGCGTCAGGAAGCGAAAGTCCTCGCCGACCATGGCATCGGTGTGGACTTCAAAGCCCAACTGATCACGGTAAAAACCAAGCGCGGCTTCCTGGTTGAGAACGAAGATCGAGGCATGCGACATCTTTTTGATCATGAAACAATTCCTCCCCTGCAAGCGTCCGAAGTCTGACAAAATTGCCGCGGAGCATAACCGAAAGTGGAGACTTTGGCTTCTTGAAAATTGCTAAAGCGAGCGGAATGTTGAGAGAAGATGGGTGCGGAGTGGAGTCTGCAATCAAGCGGGCGTGCGGGGCTCCAGGCCATACATGACCAGGAAGCAACCGGGAATTTGTCGCTTGGCCGCCTGGGTTTTTCGGCTCTTCTCGCGATAGATGTTGGGTGAGTGGCCCACGCACTTGTGGAAAAGGCTGCTGAACGATCCCAGACTCTGAAAGCCGACTTCGAAACAAATATCCGTGACGCGCAAGCTGTCAGTGCTCAATAACTCTTTGGCTTTTTCGATGCGACGCTCGATCAAATATTGGTGCGGAGTCTTGTTGAAGGCCTGGCGGAACAATCGCAGGAAGTGATACCGAGAGAAACATGCCTGGCTGGAAATCTGAGCAAGACTGAGCGGGTGATCGTAACAGTGATCGATGAAGGAGCGCGCGCGGCAGAGACGCTGGTAAATTTCCGCTTCCGCAGTCTCCACTTTTGGTTTCGGTTCAAATGGAAAAGACATGTTCTGATCCTAACTCAGAGGTTCGGTTCCCAGATCTCTCGCAAGTCAAGTACGAAGCCTGGTAATTCAGGTTCCCCTGAGACCTCGAGGGGATTTTCCAACGTCTCGACTTCGCTGCCAGGCCGGTAGATTTGCACCTGCCTTTTCTCGGGATCAATCAGCCAGCCAAGACGCACGCCACAGTCGCGGTACTCTTCCATCTTCGCATGCAGATCTTTCAGCAGGTCGGTAGGCGATTTCAACTCGATCACAAAGTCCGGGGCCAGTGGTAAGAATCTCTCTTTCTGCTCGTTTGTAAGTTCCGCGAGGCGAGTGCGCAGAACCCAACCCTCATCCGGCGAACGATCGGCTCCGTTTGGCAGCTTGAAACCAGTTGAGCAACCAACAGCCAACCCGCGGCCATCAGCTTTGGCCCAGTTACCAACTTGTCGACTTAACTCAGAATTGCGGGTACCCGTGGTAAATCCAGTAGGGGGCATGACTATGAGGTCTCCTTCCGCCGTTCGTTCCAGCCGTAAGTCGCCATTGATTGAACAAAGGGCGAGAAACTGGTCGTCAGTTAATTCCACGGCGGGTCGCAGGTGAAGCTTAAGGAGTGACTCACTCTTGTGCGGTTCTGTCTGAGGTTGTTCGAGAATCGCTTGAGTCATGGCGGCGACATTCTACCACAGCCAACATTGTGGTTTACCAGTGGTGTGGAGCGCGGGCATCCTGCCCGCTGACTCGCGAAAGAATCAAGTTCCATCGCAGTCAGAGCTTGGGGCCACCGAAGCGGGCAGGATGCCCGCGCTCCCGGCGGGCGCGCAGCAGGTAAGGCGAATCATCTACGACAAACTCGGCTTGTCGGATCTCGTACTGGACCACCTCGATATTGTAATAGGCGGTGTGCATCTGGTAGCGCATTCCCAGCTTTTCCATGACATGAATTGACGCCACGTTCTCGGGCTTGGCAATCGCCACGATCCGTTCAAACCGATGCTCCTCGAACCCGTATCTGAGGCTGGCTTTGCCCAGTTCGGTTGCCAACCCGCAGCCCCAGTGACGCTTTGGAAAATGATAGACCACCTCGGGTGTTGCCTTCAGCGAGCGCAGCCCGCCAAATCCGACAAAGCGATCGGTCGCTTTATCAATCGCAGCCCATCTGCCAAAGCCGTGGTCGTGCCAATGCCGAATGATGCTCTGTAAAGCCGCAGCGGCCACTTCTCTGGATGCAGGTTGTCCGTCACCCACGTAGCGCATCACATCGCGATCTGCAAGCAGCCCCGCCAGACTGTCCAAATCGTCCTGGCGAAACATGCGCAACTGCAGTCTGGCGGTTTCCACTAAACACATTGGTACTGCCCCTTGATCAGAAACAACTACGTTTGGATCAATGACAATTGCCTCGCATGTAACCACTATACCGACCCGTCAAAAAGAGGCAAGCTTGAGTTGCTGATTGTAGGCCGGGAGCGCGGGCATCCTGCCCGCTTCGATTTGGCCCAAGCTCTACCTGCAATGGAACTTGATTCTCTCCGGAGTCAGCGGGCAGGATGCCCGCGCTCCCGGCACACGAGAGGACAATTCGCGAAAGATAAACTAATATCTTTTCGACACGTCAAAGTATTTCAAGCCAGACAAGAAGGCGGATGAATGTTTAAAGGAATCATCAATACTTCCTCAACCTGGGTAACAGTCCCTTTGCGTTTGGCAGTGGGGGCGATTTTTATGGCCCATGGGGCGCAAAAGGTGCTCGGCAGTTTTGGTGGTCACGGGTTCAACGCCTGGATCTCAGGCCCGGTGCCGTTTAGTTTCATGCGCCCATCATGGCTTTGGCTGGCCGCGGCCGCACTTTCAGAGTTGATTGGCGGCCTGCTTATCTTGCTGGGATTGCTCACCCGAGTCGGCGCGTTTTTTCTGCTGTGCGTGATGTTGACCGCCATAGTAGGAAAGCATTGGGGCAGTTTCTTTGCTCCGGCTGGAATGGAATATCCGCTCGCGCTGCTGGCCGTTTGCCTGTCGTTGTTAATCGCGGGAGGAGGCCAGTTGTCGGTGGACCGGGGACTGAGCGGATCCGGATCCGGAGGGCGGCGCCGATAGAGATGGCGATCTTTGTGCTTTGGGTGCCGGGAGCGCGGGCATCCTGCCCGCTTTGGTGAACCCAGGCTCTAACTGCGATGGAACTTGATTCTCTCTGGAGTCAGCGGGCAGGATGCCCGCGCTCCCGGCTCAAATTTTCATGAAGCGTTCTCCGCTGCTGGTCATCTTCATCACGATCTTCATCGACCTCGTCGGCTTTGGCATAGTCATTCCGGTTCTGCCTTTCTACGTTGAAGGAACGCGATTCAATGCTACCGCGCGCGCCGTCGGTCTTTTGTTTGCTTCCTACTCGGTGATGCAGTTGATCTTCACTCCCGTGCTCGGGCGTTTGTCGGACCGCTACGGACGCAGACCGGTGCTCTTGTTCAGCATCATCGGCACGGGTATCGGCTTCCTGATTCTCGGTTTCGCGACGACGCTGTGGATGCTTTTCGTGGGCCGCATTCTTGACGGCATCACGGGCGGAAATCTTTCCACCGCGCAAGCCTACATCGCCGACGTTACCACCAAAGAAAACCGTGCCAAAGGAATGGGAATTGTCGGCGCAGCGTTTGGCCTGGGCTTTGTTTTCGGCCCCGCAATCGGAGGCATTCTCAGTCGCTGGGGAATCAATATTCCTTTCCTGTTTGCGGCGGGACTGGCTTTCGCAAATGCGACGTTGCTTTACTTCGTCCTGCCCGAAACCGTAACCAGGGATCATCCCGCGCGCGTGTCTGCGGCGACGGGCCGCTGGGTGCAGCTCCTGCAGGCGCTTAAGCAATCAAGGCTGGCAGTGATCCTGACAATTTATTTTCTTTTCGTCGTCGCCTTCTCAGTGATGACCTCTTCATTTGCTCTTTTTACGATGTTTCGGTTCGGCTATGACGCGCACAGCACGGGCTGGCTTTTTGTTTACGTGGGGCTAATCGGAGCGATCATTCAGGGTGGATTGATCGGGCGTCTGGTGAAACGTTTCGGTGAAACAGCTTTGATAATTACCGGCGCGTTCCTCTTCAGTCTGAGTCTGCTGGTGATTCCTTTGACCGGCCCACAGACGGGATTGCTGACCCTGCTCGCCGTCGGTGGAGTTTTCGCTCTCGGTAATTCGCTGGCCACTCCATCGCTGACGGGTCTGGCATCAAAGAGCGTAGGTGCTGGAGAACAGGGAGGCGTGCTCGGCGTGACACAATCGGCAGCAAGTCTGGCACGCACCGTCGGTCCGTTGATTGCCTCAGCGCTGATCTACAGCGCGGTCGTCAACCTGGGCTTCGATCGCAAACCACATCACATGAGCGACTCATCGCTCCGCGCAACCTTTTGGACGGCGGCGGGAATCATGTTCGCTGCATTTCTGCTGGCCGTCTACTTCGCGCGCGCGTATGCGGGGATGAGTCGCGAGTCCGGAGTCTGGAGTCGCGAGTCTGAAGTGGGGAGTGTTGAGTCGTGAATGTCCGACAAACTTCAGTTTGTCGTTTAAGTTCGGATATCAGTCAAGCAGAGAGTTGAGGTCGAGCCGCGAGTCGAGCGGAGTGGAACGACAACAAACTAAAGTTTGTCGGACCCCGGACTGGCGACTCCAGACTCGCGACTCGCGACTATTCTCCAGACTCCACGCTATTTAACGAACAATCCCAGCGGCCCATCCGGGTTAATCAAGTCTTTCAAGACTGAATAGGGAATAAGTACCTGCTGCGGCCCGGCAGCATACGGACCTACCTGATAAGCGTCGAACGTAATCATTAAGCCCTTCTTCGAGATGGTCCAACTGCCAAAGTTCTGCGCTTTTGGGCCCGCGCCTTCATTGATCATGTCGTCCGGTAACCCGCCCTCCCGGCTGCTGGATTGCTTCTTCAGATCCTTGATGCAATAAGACGAAATCGCCTGCACATATTTTGCCCCGGCCTTAAAGACGTCAGCAAGCTTCAACACCTTGCTGCTCTTCACTTCGTAGTTCAGTGCCGACGAACTCGAGTTGCCGTGCGCGGCGCCGGCGCTGTACCCTCCGATATCGAATTCAATGCTAACCAAAGTGTCGTTGGCCAAAACGATCGTGTAATCTCCGCTTAGATCGCTGGTCAACTCTGACAATGTCGACGACTCAGCACCCGGTGTTTCTTCCTTCGCAGCGACGGCTCGCTCCTTTCTAAATCCCGCTACTCTGCGAGTGACCAGGTCCTTCGCCTCCTGGTTGAATTTGTTGAAGCGATTATCAAGCGGCGCAGTAATTTCCGGATAGCTCACGTCGATTTTGTAATTCAGTTTCTTGTTATTCTCTTTGATGGATCGGGCGACAACCTCTGCGCCTCCTGTCAGTTCGATGGGTTGTTCATGAAGCGAGAACGCGGTCTTCTTGTCACCGCCGGGCTTGGACCAGTTGCCGGCAATACTGTCCAAACCGTTTTCGTTATCTGTGCGCCAGAACCCTTTGAAAGTGCCGTTCGGCTTGCCGGCGGAATCGAATTCGTCCAGCGTCAGGTTGCCTGTCTTGTCGATCGTTCCCTTGAGCTCGATCCTGGTTCCGACTTTTTGATAGAAGTAATTTCCCGTTACTTGTTCGCCATCGCGGTTGAGCTTCATCTGCAAGCCCAGGTTATTGCCGATAGAGCCCTTGAAAAACTTTGTCTGGCCCGCAGCGGCAGTTCCGCCGGCAGGCTGCGAAATACCGCTGGGTAACGGCGCGGTGGCCGCTGGATTGCTGTTGGGGTTTGTTTGCGTGACCGTCTGCTTTTTGCGGCAGTTGCTCAACGTGAAAGCAGTGCCCAGCATGAATATCGCGGCAAGTTTGCGGCGGTCCATGATATTCCTCCTAGTGGCTGCTGAAGAAAACAAAATCGCCACAGAGACTCAGGGTCCGAGACAACGACCGGAATCAAATGCCAACAAATTCGTATCCTCTTTCTTCTTCGCTTGCTCTGTGTCTCAGTGTCTCTGTGGCTAAACTTAGTTCTTCGCCAGTCTCTTAGTGGCGCACCCAGGTGTGCGAACAATTCAGTGGACTTTGGTGTCGCTTAGTTCACCAACAGGCGTCCGATCTCCTGACGCAGGTCTGCGAATGTCAGATAGGCAAGCCTGCCGCCAGTGAACATCTCGTTGTTTGTCACGTCTGCCAGGGCAAAGGGCGGAATGGGAAAAGTGTCAAGCTCGTCATCGCTCTCAAAACTAACTTCGGCCAGCACCAGTCCCAACAGGTCTCCGATGAACATGTCTACAGAAAACTTTCGTCCCGCGAATTCGAATGGATAACGATTCTTGCGAATCTCGTTCGCTTCAAAGACTGCCAGTGTATCCGCTTCCTGCGCGTTGAGATAGATGTTCGTGATCACTGTGCGGGAGAGATCCTCGCGGTCGGGCGCAGACTTCTGGGTGAATTTCACGACCCATTTATTCGTGCGCGGATCGCGTACTTTTCTAATCCGCAGCCGCGTGCCGGTAAGGTAGTTGTCGGTGATCTGCAGATGGTGATCGGCCCGCGATAGTCCTGCGGGCAGATCCGGCAAGAGATAGCGCCGCTCGCGCTCGATGAGCGAGTATTTGCTCTCCGGCACGATTGTGTTTTGGTCTGTCAGCTTGGCAACACCCATGTTTTACGGCTTGGGATCCTCTGAACTTTACATATGAATTCTTATATGTAAAGTTCGCGCCTCTTCCTTACATTTGAGTCACTCTAATGTAAAGTTGCAGCGTCAACTTTACATATCTCCAGTCGGCAGGCCGCTCCAGAATCCCGTCAACCCAAGAGGTAGCGCCCTGATTTTTGCGAGCCCTCCCGCTTGACAAGGCCCGCTTCCATCAAAGGCCGGAGCAAGTCCATTGCGCCCTGTTTCGAAACGCCAAGACCGTCCCACAGCTCTCTCGGGCTCAGGCTGCCGCGGGCGCGGAGCATTTGCAAGAGTTGCTCCTGTTTCGGGCGCAACACAAGTTTCTGGCCTCGCGACTGCGCCGACAAATGTTGAATCCGTCTCCAGACACGCTCCAGAGTTAATAACAGTCCTTCGGCGCAATACTCGAGCCAGGACGTCAAATCTTCTCCCTCACGCCGCGCTGCGTCTAAAGCGCCATAGTAACGTGGACGATCCTCCCAGTAGTATTCGTCAACTGAAAAGATATGCTGGGAATCGAATCCTCGACGGTACAAATCCCACAACGCGAGTGCCCGGCCGGTGCGACCGTTGCCGTCGGCAAACGGATGAATCGACTCGAAACGATAGTGCAAAATCGAGGAACTCAGCACCGGCGACAGTTTTGCCGAACTCTTGTTCCACCACTCAAGAAGTTCGCGCATCAGTCCCGACACTTGCTCAGGTGGTGGCGGCAAATAAGCGCCTACGCGTACACGAATAGTTCGATAACGGCCGGCCTCGCCCTGGTCCATCACCTGACCGGCAACTATTCGGTGTAATCTCAGAACGTGCTCGTGAGTAATAATTTTCTTACCCGCGTGTTTTTCGATGTAGCGCAGGGCGGCGAAATAGTTGACGACTTCGCGCCGGGCTCGTGTACCCGCGGTCGGTAACTCTCGCCCTTCTTCGACCGCTCTCACCTGCTCAAGGGTCAGCGGATTTCCTTCGATTGCTGTTGAAGAGTGAGTGTTTCGAGCGCGTGCGTCGCGTTGCAGCGCTGGTATCCACGGCACCTCGATCGCTGCGCTCATAATTCGCTGACGTAGCGCGGCGATGGACTCACTGCGCGCCAGCAGCGTGGGTGTGATTGTAAATTCCGGCTTGTAACTCACCCGGCGACCTTACACTTTGGGTCAAGTGTGAGTCAAGTTATGGGTCAAGTTCAGGAGCCCGTTTAGTTAGGAGCCCCGTTTAGATAGCGGACTTGTTCGCCGTTCCGAGCGAGGGGCACATGTGCCCTGTCTAAACGGACAATTTCTGAGAGCGCTTTTCCATGAGGCGTCGAGGCGCAAAGACCAGATATCTATCTCTGATTGATTGTGCATTCCTCAGTGCGTGACGATCGTTCCCATCTGCACGACTTCAAAGTTCGAGCCCTTGATCACTTTCAGCGTGCTTAGTTCGTCGTCATTCCAGCGCGGATCCGGCGCACCGCTAAAGTACCAATTCGAACCGTTGTCAGCCACGATCATTCCGTACTTCTTGAAGGCGCGCAGAATCACCTGCATGCGCGGCGAAAAACCTGTGATATCAAACGAAGCTTTCAAGCGCACGCGCATCCCCATCGGCGGCAGGTTGGGATCGTTGCTGCTGCTGGCATAGTGACGCGCCGGAGCAACATAAGCGTGGCGGCTGTCATGCACCGTAAAGCGGATCGCATGGGCGATCAAACCCTGCTCGAATACTTCATCGTAACGAACCAGTCCGGGAAAAATTGGCAAGCCGGCGGCGTCTGCTGAAGTCCATCCCGCAGGGCGCAGCGCATTCGAATTCAGATCAAAGATGGCGCCACAGTTCGCATTCCAACTAGCGCCGTTATTGATCGGGAACCCATAGCCGAGCTCGTAAAGTTTCCAGTGATCCCGATCGATGACCAGCACATGACGGTCTCCATTTGAGTTGGGTCCCCCTTCGATCGGAGCGTTCGGCGGCACCGGATAAGGACCAGGATCACTTTCATCGCCATAAGCGGTCCAGTTAAGCGGCACCAGAGGCTGCGTGCCCGCGACAACAATGTAAGGGATGCCGTTGGGCGCGCCGTTATAGACCGTTCCAAAGTCAGGATGCAGGCCAGTGTTTAAGCCGATACTCGCGATCAGGTTCGCCGAATTTGGATCGATTGGCATCGCTGAGATGTCCTGGTTCCAGGCATTGTCCGAAGGAAAAAGCTGCTTCCCGTGCAGACTCGTACCTGAACCCAGATCGGGCGTCGGCGATGCCGCGGGAGTGGGTGAAGGGGTTGGCGAGGGAGTCGGCGTTGGCGGCGGATCATCTGGCGGCCCACCGCCCACGTGGCCAATGCCGACACGCACGCGATTGCTCAAGATCCCATGATACGTAATGCCCACCAGAACATCGCCTACGTCGCCGAGGTTATCGTTGAGTCGGACAACCACGGCGGTCATCCAAGGAAACCCTGGGACCGCGCCTACATATTCAACTGTCAGGGGATATTGAAAGAGCACAGCGTCTTCCGCCTCTGCGCTGACCGCCGAAGCATTCTCTCCCGCAGTCAGAGTCAGGTTCGTGGCGAACAGCATCACGCGCGTTCGTCCATCGCCGCCAAATGCCAGCGGCTCAGTCAGCGGAAACGGTTCGGACAGCTCGGTCACCGAGTCGAGCGCCACGCCGCGCGTCGAGTTCGCCTGCGTCAGCAATGTTGGACCAGCGGATACAGAAGCGGGGGTGACGGTGTTGCCTGCATGATCATTTGAGGCCAAGCCATTCCAAACCTCGACGGGCATAAATTCCAGACTCGCCACGCACACCAATGCCAGCGCCAGGATGATCGGCCACCGAACGCAACTCTTTGCGTGGGTATCGCGGGCCGGCCCTGCCATTTGCCGAAACGAATTGAAGCGACGATTTCTCATCGAGAGTAAAACCTCAGCACTCAAACTGTCGGGTGTCTTTGAGGAATTGGAGCAAGCGGAGGAGGCGGAACAAGTACAGTGTCTACACTAGCGGCTGCGGTAGTGGTACGTCAAGGTTTTAGTTTTTGGTGGTGTTGCCGGCAAGCGGTGCAGTAGCCCGACTGTTAAGGAGGAGCCGAGGAGAGCAAAGGAAAGGAGCAAGGCAATGGCGGCAGGTTTGAAAAGGCGTCGCATCACAAATCTCACCTTCACCGGGACAGGAAAGCAATGTTCGGCGCGGTTAGTTCCTTGAACGTTCGACGTCTCTCAACTTGCGTTCACTCTGGGCGTCATCAGCAACCCAATCGCCAGGAATAGAACGCAAAGCCCGCTAACCAAAATCGGCACCGGGAAAGTAAGAAACAGATTGATTATGAAAGACGTTCCGATCACCAAAAGCTGAATTGTCACCACACCCTTCAAGACGCCGGCGGCTGCTGCCTTCTTTTTCAGCAGGAAGGCGAGCGTCAGGCCGGCAAGCAAAAAGAGTAACGAAAAGCACGCGCTCAGCGCCGTGAACAGATTCCACATCGTGGGGTGAAAGCCGGCGCCCATATCCATTTTGTTGTTTATCATCAGGGCCAGCATTTGTCGTTCAGCTTCAGTCTTTCCCGTGGGACTGATGACGAAGCTGATCGAATGCAGGGCCGCGGTCAGAAACAAAAAGACGGCCGCAGTCCAGAGCCAGACGGTGTGACGTTTTAGCATTGGATTCTCCTGAAGTGACGATCTTTCTCTTCCTTTAAACGTCGAACGCGAAGTCTTTAAAGTCGACCAGGGTAAGACAGAATTAGCCACGGACGAACACGGATTCAACCAGAGGTTCTCGGCTTAACTCCGCGCGCCTCGCATTCTATCGCTTGATCCGTGGGGATAGAAATTTGGGTATTGGTGCAGTCTGGTCTTTCATCACACCGTGGCTTCAGTGTCATGAGGTCAGTACCACCTGCGGTAGCGGGTGGGTGCGCGGCCGTGAGCGAGATCGCTTTTGACAAAACGAACTGAACTTTAGGATTGACAGCTTCTGCTTCCAGAACCCACCCGCTACCGCGAGGTGGTACTGACCTTATGACAGGACACGGCGCAGTTTTCCACACAGTCTCTCAAGCCACGGGTGAATGAGACACGCTGAAAGCGAAAGCACCACTACCGCTATTATTGGCACGCTCAGCGAATCTCAACTAGAATGCCTCGGCTATCGTCCGCAAACATCCTGTTGAAAGTCCGAGCTACCCCAAGTGAAAAGTTATAAGTCGATTCTACCCACATTGATCGTCGTCGCCTGTCTAAGCAACACCGTGCTGCCGCAGAATCCACCCGCAGGCTCTATTCGGCCCGTGCCGCCCGAAGGTAAAGGTGTCGTCGTCCTAAAGGCAGCCCGGCTGATTGACGGCACCGGTGCGCCCGCAATCAACAACGCTGTGATCGTTGTCAACGACAACAAGATTGCTGCAGTTGGCCCAGCCGACTCGGTCACGATCCCCGCCGGCGCAAAGGTGATCGATCTTGGCGACGTCACCCTGCTGCCCGGCTTTATCGACGCGCACACACACTTGATCGGCCGGGTGCTCGGCGATCCCGAAGGCGATATGGCGGTTGTCAGAGACTATGAATCGTTCGGCGCAATCCTGGGTGTGATCCACGCGCGCGATACATTGATGGCCGGCTTTACCAGCGTGCGCAATGTCGGCGCTGCCGGCCGTTTTGACGACATGGCGCTGCGCAAAGCGATCAACGAGGGCTGGACACCGGGACCACGAATGGAAACCGCAGGGCACGCGCTGGGCATCACCGGCGGCCATTGCGACGAAAACGGTTTTCGACCTGGCTTATTGGATCCGGCGATAGCCGACGGCGTAGCCAATGGGCCAGAGCAAATTCGCGCGGCGGTGCGCTATCAAATCAAATACGGCGCGGATGTGATCAAGACCTGCGCCACCGGCGGCGTGCTTTCCGAAGGCGATGCGGTCGGCGCCACGCAATACAGTTTCGAAGAGTTGAAGGCTCTCGTCGACGAAGCCAAAAAATTAGAACGAAAAGTGGCCGCGCATGCGCACGGCACCGAAGGGATCAAGCTGGCGGTACGCGCCGGTGTTTCTTCAATTGAGCACGGCTCGTTTCTCGACGAAGAAGGCGCCGCGTTGATGAAGGCAAATGGAACGTTTCTGGTGCCGACGCTTTCTGCCGGTGAGGCCGTCGAAAAAGCGGCCAGGAGCGGCGTGCTGAAAGGGCTGCGCGCAGAGAAAGCCCTGGCCGCCGGCGCCGCCGTGCGTCGCGCGATCAAGCTCGCCGTAGCGAACAAGATTCAGATCGCTTTGGGAACCGACGCGGGCGTCATCCCGCACGGCACTAACGCGCATGAGTTTGTGCTGCTGGTCGAATGGGGCGGCATGAGCAACATGGAGGCCATCAACGCCGGCACCTTGAACGGCGCCAAGCTGCTCGGCTGGGACAAAAATCTCGGCTCGCTGACGGTGGGCAAGTGGGCCGACATCGTCGCGGTTAGCGGCGACCCGCTTAAGGATATACACGATATGCAGAAGGTCGTGTTTGTGATGAAGAATGGGATGATTTACAAGCAATAGTTGGCGCCGCATGGGCCAACTACTCGTGCGATGTTCGCTGAAGAAAGAGAGTAAGAGAGGCGACGCTCAGTAGTGATATCGGCAAGCTAGTATCCTGATCTTCTCTGCGGTCACTTGGTAGATAAGCCGATGTTCTTGATCGATGCGCCGCGACCAGCAGCCCTTGAATTCATGTCTTGCGGTTCGGGCTTACCGACTCCCTTGAATGGGTCTCGTTGCACATCCTTAATGAGAGTGACGATGCGCAACGCCTTGCTGCGATCTTGCTCGATCCACCAGGCCAAATCTTCGAAAGCCGCAACATCAAATTCCAAGCTTCTCACGGGCTTCCTCGAATGGAATTCCTGTTTGGCGTTCCTTTGCTTCCAGTAGACGACGCTTCATATTTTCGCTCTTCAACAAGTACGCCGTCTCCTTTTCTGATTCGATTTCACGCCATAGCTCGATCGGCACGATCACGCTGACGGGATTGCCGCTTTCATCTGAGACGTACTGTATTTCCTGCATAAGATCCTCCGAGGGCAATTCTTTCCGAACTCAGTTGGCTGATTACCGATGGCATTCTACCATGCGCCTCCATTCTATAAGCGTGAGACGTGCTCATGAGCATTTCTTATTAGCTGGCTGCAACCTCTAACAGCCTTCCAAGCTTCGTCAAGTTGATCTGGTTGCCGGTGTTGTGAGGGGACAGCGAGCGTGACCGTCACAAGATGATTCGCCCGCTGCATGGAAACATAGGCCTCAGTAATCGACTTACTGAGCCCGGCGGGAAGCGTCGAGAACACACCGTCTCTGAGCGCTTTGCTAAATTCATCGTCGCGAAAGAGCGCTCCTAATAAAGCAATCGTTCCTGTGGCCTCGGTAACCGCAATATTAAAGTTGAGTTCGTCAATCAATGCGGAAAGCCTGCGAAGCGGAACGAGAATTCTCAGCAGATCATCGCGTCTTGCCGCTCTTAAGTCAGTACCTTCTCGCCAGGGCACCACGAATTCCGGATAGCTGTCTCCCGTTTTCACAACATAAGGAGCGCCTTGCTGAGTTTCGAAATACAGAGCTACGACAGTATCAGTACCAATCCTCACCTTCGCATCGACAAGCAAGCGCGGAGCGAACCTGTCAAAGAATGCTTCGACGCATTTATACCAATTTGCAAGTTCAAGCGGATCGAGGTTGGTCAGCTTCCCATTCTTCTCATCAATGCCGATTAACCACAGAATCGGTGTGCCTCTTGCGGCGTTTGCATGTGCAGCAAGTCGGTCGGCTGCTTTACGCGCCTCTGGCCACAACGATTTCAACTCGACTTTGGAATCCTCGATCCGCTGTTTCGCCCTGACCGCTTCAACGATTTCTTGTGTCCAAACTTCAACTTCCTGGTGCGTCAAGTAGTCCCCTTACGATTACGCTTTAACAAGATCTTTTCCTTTATCTTCCTCTGGTCGCAGCAGCCGCTCTTTATGCCGGAGTTGCAGTTCCTTGTAGTAAGTGATTAGTTTTCGCGGATCGTGATCGCATTCCTCAGAAATTTGGTGCCGCACTCTCCGTATCTCAGCGATAGCTTGATCTTCTTGCATAATCTTTCAACCTCCGAGCAGCTCAAGTGGAGTAACCAGCTTCGGCACGTACGGTCCCAGCAGCATGTTTACTCGCCTAATATGATCGAACTTGTTAGCGTTAGCCAGGTGCTTGCAATTCCATGTCAGGAGAAAATCGCATTTGTAGTATGAGGCGAGCGCCAGGTGAAGCGCATCACCAAGCGGATCTGTGGGCATAAGCTTATGTCGCACGTATGCTTCGACAATCTCAGTGACAGGGTCATCAATGACCAATATGCTTACGTCGTTCATCAGGAGGAGAGCCTCTCCTTTGCTGGGATACTCGCCTCGTGCTAGTTCATCGAGAACAGCTTCACTGGTTACCAACTGATAGCCATGTCGGTGATTGTCCCACCAGTCACGAGTCCAATCGTGACGGGCGACCATGTCGGGCGTTGATCGCCCTTCGTGGTAGAAGCTGGGAATAGAAGTTTCGACGTAAACTCTCGGCTGCATTGCGGAAAGCTATATGCTGATTAGCAGGAAGTCAAAAGCTTGATTCGTGCATCCGCGGCCCCCTAGCTTCATAGCCGTCGTCCGGCGGCGGACTCGGCGATCAATTTCTCCAGACGCTTCAATCTCGTTTCTTCCTGTTTCGCGTTCACGATCCACCAGCTAATCTGTTTGCGATAACCGGCGGGGGTTGATTCAAAAAACTCGAAGGCTGCTTTATGTTTCTTGAATTGGCTGAGGTAGGGTTCGGGAATCGTGGCGCTGCGTTGCTCGTAAGAATAGATCCCGGATTTGTTTTCCCGGCGAGCTTCGTACGCCGCGAGCCCCGCCGGGCGCATCAGACCCTGCTCGATCAGTTCATCGGCATACTTGATGTTGATGGCGCTCCAGATGCTTGTGCGCTTTCGCGGAGTGAAGCGAATGCTGTAGCTCTCTTTGTCGACGTTGCGACGGATGCCGTCGATCCAACCAAAGCAGAGCGCCTCTTTGACTGACTCTGGCCAGGTGATGCTCGGCTTGCCTGAGTCTTTCGTGTAGAAGCCAACCAGCAGTTCGGTTTCCGTGGCGTGATGTTTTTCGAGCCACTTGCGGAAGTCGGCAGGCTTGCGGAAATATTTGGGCTTCATGTCTAAGCTGGACCAAGTCTGCGTCAGGCAAACCCGATCTTGTCAGTGCGCCACTCGACGACTTTTCAGTGCGCCTGCGCGGGGAATCTTGTCAGTACCGCCTGCGGTAGCGGGCCGGCCCCAACGAGTGCCCCTGTGTTGTAGGTATGACTGCGGACTTTCCTGTTTACTAAATCTTTGTAGGCGCCCGGTCGCTACCGCTCCCGGTACTGATCTGCGCGCCGCTCCGCAATTGTTCCACACAGCCTCATCAGTGCGCAGGATCAAGCCAGTGATTATCCGCCAGCCACTCCGCCAAACGCACGGGCCAGCCTTTGATTGAGGCCAATTTCGAACGGTTACCCATGTTGAAGGCGTGACTCCCCTGCGCGTAGATGTGCGCCTCGACGGGAATCTTCGCCTCCCGATAACGCTGCAGCAGTTTCATCACCGGTGGCGAGCAACACTCGTCATCATTGGCAGCGAGCAGAAACGCGGGCGGCGCGCTGGCGGGAACGACCTCAGGAATGAAGAGCGGCCCGGGATAGATCATGATCACAAAATCCGGTCGAGCATCAGCACGATCAACTTCGTCAGCCGCTTGGCGGTCACCCTTGCCTGAGCCAAACGCCACCATCGAGACAACTTCGCCACCGGCAGAAAAACCCATCATGCCGATTCGCTTGGGATCCAGGTTCCACTCCTGCGCGTGGCTGCGCACCAGGCGCATCGCGCGCAAACCATCTTCGCGCGCATGTTTCTCGATTGAATAGGGCGAGCTTTGTTCGCGACCGAGCCGGTACTTGAGCGCGAACGCGGTCACGCCAATGCTGGCCAGATAGCGCGCGGGCTCGTCGCCTTCGGCATTGAAGACCAACTTGCTATGGCCGCCTCCGGGACAAATCACGACGGCCGCTCCCGTCGCTTTCTCTTTCGGTGGCAGGTACACCGTGAGCGTGGGGTTATGAACATTGGCGATCCAATAATCTTTGGCCACCTGCGCTTCGTTGCGGCGGCTCTCGAATCCAGGCGCGCCATTGGGCCAGAGCGGAATCTCACGAGGCGACTGCTGGGCCAGGACCGTCAATGGAACCAGTAAGAATAAGAAGCAGCCGGCGCCGCGCAGGTTTGGAAGTAGCGACAAGACACAACGCACGAGACTGGGTTGGCGAATGTATTTCTGATTCATTTTTGTAATGACCGAAAGGAAGTTAGCCTGACCTGATTACGTTTGAATCTTTTTGGAAACGCGCTCTTGGGAAACCTGTTCGTTTAGACAGGGCATTTGTTTCCCCTCGCTCGGGACGGCGGACAAGTCCGCGATCTAAACAGATTCCTAAGAGCTATTCCCGCAAAGACGCAAAGGAATTGCGAGGACTCTCGACCGAAGAGTCCGGCAACCTTATCGTTGAATTGACGTGATAGAAATCGACCGGGGCAAGAATAGCAACAGCCGAAGTGAAATGCCCAGCATTACGGGGAATTAGTAGTCCTAAATTGCTGTGAATCAAACGCGAAGCGGGCCAGTAGCCCGACTGTTAAGGAGGGCTTAAGTAGGCGAACCGAGCCCTCCTTAACAGTCGGGCTACTGCCCCGCTGGCCGCTAACAACTCTGCTCTCAGAAGCTGAATCTCACCCGCAAGCTGATCTGCCGATTCCCGCCTGAACCGTTGCCTGGCCCAAAGAAGAAGCCGGAATTTGAACCGCCAGGCGATTTCAGAAAGTAGGGACTGGCCATGTTCCCCACCGGATTTCCTTTGTTCGTATGGTTCAGGGCATTGCTGGCGTATAGCGAAAAGTTCAATTGATATGGTCTTTGAATGGGCTGCTTGCCGGGCGGTTTTTGACTGCCGGCGGTGGTGACAACGGTTCCACCCGTAGCCGGCGGAGGTGTCCTTGGAGGGATAGGGCGACCAAACTTAATACTCTTGGAGAGACCGAAGTTTACCGATAGATAGCCGGTAGATGGTCCAAAGTTTCGCGGAATAATTTTCTGCCCGGGGCCCGGGTTCGGATCGAAAGCACCCAACGGCGTCACGATCACGCCTGGTTTGTTAAGGTCCGTAGCAAACGCGGGACGCTCCGTAAACAACGTGTCGCCGTTCGTGTCACGACCGGTGATGATATTGAACGGATTGCCGGAATTGGCCACCACAAAAGTATTCACGCTGAAGCCCCGCGGCCCCGAATAATATACGTTTCCATAGAAAAAATGGCGCACATCATAAGACGCCCGGCCCCACTCATTGCTGAAGTCATAAGGATCAACAAATGAACCACTCGTGCCGTCATCGCTGCTCTTAGTCTTTGACAAAGAATACGAACTCCAAAGACCAAACTTCTTTGTGTTCATCGAGAGGCCCACATTCAGCGAGTTGCGCGAGTACCGGCCGTTTGATTGAGACTCAAAGATATTTCCCGCGCTCTGGCCCAGCGGTCGCACGCCGCTCGATGGTGTTGCCGGATCGTAAGTGCCTTTGAGCGGAGCGTTGATATTCACCGTCCGCAAACTGCGCAGCGAGTGCGAGTGCGCATAGTTGAGCGTTAGTCTCAGATGGTGCGGCAGCAGACGCTCCACACTGAGTGACCCGCGCAGCGAATAGGATGACGCAAGGTCCGGAGCAAGTAGCCGGCGATTCTGTGGCTGAGCGAATGCTTCAAGTTTGGAGATCTCGAGGTTGCTCGGCGGACCATCAAGCACTGCCGGGTCAGTCACTATGAATTGCTGCTGATTCGCGCCGTTGAACCTGAGCGCTTGCAGAATCAGATCTTCCGAGATGCGGTTATAGAAGATCCCCATGCCGCCGCGAATCACCATCTTTGGCGGTCCGGGCGCCGGCTTCTTTGGCGGCGCAGGCGACCCAGGCGAGGCCGCTTTCGCTTGCGCGTTGTCCTTAGTTTCAGTTGGCGGAGGCTGCTCTTTCGCCTTTCCAAATGAAGGCGACCAGGCAAAGGCAAGGCGCGGCGCAAAGTTCAAAGCACTGCTGATGTTGTCCTGATTCTCATAACGCAGACCTGGCGACACGGTGAGATTCGGTCGCAGCTTCCATTCGTCCTGAAAATACAATCCGATGTCTGCCTGTCTGACGCGGGACTCAGGATTACCGCCGGCGATTGAGAATTGAGTGACGCCGCCTCCAAAGCTTCTGACGTTGGCCGCTTTCGAAGGATCAATCTGAAACACAAGCGTGCGACGATAGCGCTCCAGGCTGCTGATCTCAATCATCGCCCCACCAGGAATGATGTTGTCGGCAGCGTCAAGGCGCGGACCGGTGCCGCCCGCATAGGTATAGGTCCCGCCAAAATTCCCGGGTGAAATGCTCTTGATCCGCACGTATCTCAAACGTGCGCCAGCCTTGAGAAAATGATGGCCCACGGACCAGGAAGTGAAGTTCTGCAATTCGAGACGATCCTGTGTGTTGGCTGAGGCGCCGATCTGCGCGCCGCCATCGAAAAACGAATCCTGTACATTGATCGCCGGCAGTTTGGACTTCGCGGTTTGGCGAAACACATTGTGAGTTATCTGCAGACGAGTCTCATTAATCATCGTCTCGTTGACGATAGCTGTCTCGGTCAGTCGGAGCGTATGGTTGCCGCTCCGCCCGCTGAACGCCCGCGCCGGCAGCGAGAATCCCCCGATGCCCTGCAGATCCTGAAAAGAATTGTTGTACTCATAATTGCCGACCAGCGTGTGCTTCTTGTTAAGCTTCAAATCCCCGCGCGCCGAGAGGTAAGAGGAAACCTGCGGCGTAATGAATGAACGGTTAAAAGAAACCGGCTTCAGGGTCAAAGGATCAAGTGTCGTGGCGTTGACCAGCGAGTTGCTATCGCTCCCATAGTGCCCGCCATAAAATGAGAACGACGCGCGCTTGGGAACGATCGGACCGCTCAGTTCTCCACCAACGGATCGCTGCTGATACTTTGCGCGCACGGGCGCGAAAGGGCTGCGCGAGTTGAGACTTTCGTCATTGAAGCCAAAACTGCCGCCGCCATGCCACTTTTCGGAACCGGGTTGAGTGTAGATCTCGATGCCGCCCCAACCCGGATATTCATTCTCGGCAGAGTAAGGATTTTGATTGATGCGCACCTCGCGGATCGCCTCCTTCGGCGGCATCTGCCCGTTTGAAAAACCATCGACCTTGATTTGTGGGCTGGCTCCTCCTTCCGCCGGCCCGGCCATCGCCTGCAAAGCGGCCGCTAAGGCTTGCGGATCGTCGGGTAAGGTTTCCAGTTCGCGTTCGCGCAGCACCACTGCATCCGCGTTCCGATCAGAGTCGGTGCTGACTCCCTTGTTGTCGACCGTCACTGACTGTTCCACACCGGCGATGCTCAACTGCAAGTCGAGAGTCGTAGCCCGGCCCGGTCTCACCTCGAGGCCCTTCTCTTCTCTGACTTCAAAACCGGGCGCCGCCACTCGCAACTGATAAGTGCCAGCCGCCAGTGATCGAATTTCGTAACTACCATTGGCGTTAGTTGTCGTCGTTAGTTCTTCGCCTTTACTGGTTCGGGCAAAGACAGTGGCGTTGACCACCAGGCTGCCAAGCTGATCGGTAACGGTTCCCTTGATCGAGCCGGTATTTGTCTGGGAGTACGCTGCCGGCGCGAGCAAGGCAAACAGAGCGATGCTTGTCAGGAATCTCCGAAACAATTCGTGAAGTGGACCAGGCATCATAATTCCTCTCGCGGTGGGCAGAATTTCTATCCCGGGTCGTTGCCAAGTTGAATTTGTTTGAACTGCAAAAACGACGCTTGCCTGCGAGTTACACGTCAGCCAATCGGCAGGGTTTCAATAAGTGGGCAAGGAGACCTGGGGTATATTAGCAGGAAACCCAGGCCGACCTAAGAAAATCCCGGCACCGCCCTGCATGAAAAAGGAGCCGTTGCTTTGACGAGAGACGACATCTCTTTGCGGCTCAGCCGCTCTCCAGTGCGGTAAGGCTCTGCCTTACCGAGGGCGTCTTTCTTTTGATTTTGAGGCTGTGCCTCGTTGGGTAGAAATGAGCAGGCAGATCTCAATCCGCCGCCGGCGAAGCTCAGCCTTACCGCACTGTCGGGCGGCAAATCCGCAATTCACGCCGAACACTTGGGGTCTGGGCTTACTTTCGTTTTTGCAGCTCCGAGCGAATCTGCGTGAGGATTTCAAAGTAGCGCCATTCCGCCGGCGCGTTTGGTTCGGGATGGTGATCCGGTTTCAGGATCAGGTCGCCGGTCTCGAGCAGCGCCTTTCGCACTTCAGCGTTTTGGCTCACCTTTGCCCTTGTCGCCGCAACGATCAGACGGTAGTGTTCACCCGGCACAGACGCTCGATAGCAGAATCTCTTACCTCGGAACGTGGCCCAGTTGATCCCCATCCGCTTCATGTTTTCTTCGGCAAGAGTCCCCGCCGATTTGGCCTCGAAACTAGCCATCCGGGCCACCTGCGCGCGTGTGTACTTCCACTCGAGGCCGGGAGCCTTTGCGCGCGGATCGTGTGGTCCCTCCGGGTACAACATCATCTGCCAGAAACCTTCTAGACTGGCGTAACGCTGGCCGCGAAAGACAAACGGCGTGGCCGCAAAATTTGAAAGCAGCCCGAGTTCGTTTCGTTTTGAAAGAATCACTTCGCCCGGGCCGGCTTCCTGCGGCAGTATTTCCCAGTCGGGTTTTCCTGCGGTCGATACTGGCGTCCACCAGTGCGCGGGATAACGCGGGTCGCGGGAGCTCTGTTGGATCGAACGGAGCGGCGATGCAGCCGCCCTCATCGATAGAGTCGGCTTAGTAAGCGAAGAGAAAGACACGACCAGCAGCCCGGCCAGTACGAGCCGACAGTTCAGCTCAGTCTTAAGTGAGCGATTCAGCCCTTCCGGATTTGATCGCATCTGATTGCCGAAGCTGAGCCCTAACAGGCTGCTGAAAAAGTGATTACGATCCACGAAATTACACGAAGCAGCACGAAGTCACACGAAGTCACACGAAGAAGATGCGGTTTTCTTAGTGTTATTTCGTGTTCGTTCGTGTGAGTTCGTGGATCGTATGAATTTCTTGACCTATACACCTTGTTTCTCAGCAGCCTGCTAAGCGCGAACGATCGCCTGGGCCAACAAGTGTTCAGGTTGTGGCTCTCATTCACACCGTGCCTTTGGCCCGGTGTAGGATTGCCTTTATATTTCAACGAACCGTTTTCAACGGCAATTACATATTTCACTGACCATGAGGTCAGTACCGCCTGCGGTAGCGGGCGGGTCCGTGCGTCTCCAATCGAATGAGTTAAGAACCCACCCGCTACCGCAGGTGGTACTGACCAAGCCCCTCCTGGCTCAGTCCATCCACATTCCGCCGTTGATCTCTACGGTCTCGCCTGCGAGATAACTGGCTGACTCACTCGCCAGAAAGCAGATGACTTTTGCGACTTCTGCCGCCGTGCCTACTCTGCCCAGCGGAATCATGGTCGTGTACATCTTCATCATCTCTGGTGACGAGAACTGTTCGTGGAACGGCGTGTCAATCACTCCCGGCGCGACTGCATTCACCCGCACAGCGAACGGCGCCAGCTCTTTGGCCAGAGCTTTGGTAAACGTGATCAGCCCGCCTTTCGCTGCAGAGTAGTGCAGTGACCCCAACGCTCCGCCGTTGCGTCCGGCGATCGAAGAGACGTTGATGATCGTTCCCGTCTTGCGCTCCATCATCGAAGCGGCGACGGCCTGCGAGCAGAGAAACACAGACTTGAGATTCAGATCGATCACCTGGTCCCAACGCTCCTCAGTCAATTCCAGAAGACGCAGCCGCTCGATTAACGAGCCGGCGTTGTTCACCAGAATGTCTATCGGTCCCAACTGCTCGACGGTGCGCTGGACCATTGTCTGAACTTCGCTCCGGCGGGTTACGTCTGCCTGCAGAGTGACCGCCTGGCCACCACCATTTAGGATCGTCTGGCGCGCTTCTTCGGCTCCGGCTTCGTTGTGGTGAAAGTTGATAGCCACCCGGGCGCCACATTCGGCGAGCGCGATGGCTGTAGCCTGGCCGATGCCTGAAGAGCCGCCTGTAACCAATGCGACTCTGCCACTCAAGTCTGTAGAGTTTTGCACGCCGGAGCCCCGTTCAAAAATTTCTTCTGGCTGAGTGTTTCTTGGTGAAAAGGTTTTGCTCGGATCCCCAAAAAAGGTGTAGCCGCTAAGACTACACCGGTCAGAGTCTCGAAACACGATCTCTGGAATTGTTCCGTTTAGACAGGGCACTTGTGCCCCTCGCTCGGGACGGCGGACAAGTCCGCTATCTAAACGGGGTCAGGGATGAGTAGTCTCATCCAGATCTCTGCATGTCGTAAACGAGCTGGACTGCTTTGCGTGCAACGTCTCGCTCGCCTGGCGCTGCAGGCTACATCTTGCCCGCTTTGATGTCGGCCACACGTTTCTCAAAAGCCGCAGTGTCTACTTTGTCAGCCTTTCCTCGCTCGATGGCTTTTTCGGCAACCGCCAGGGCTTCGTCCTTCCGCCCGGCAGCCAACAATACCTGAGCCTTGGCCGATAAGTTTTGGAAAGTCTCTTTCGTGCTGATGGAAGTGTCGAGGACCTTGAGTGACTGATCGAACCAACGCGTGGCGTCGTCATTGTCCTTATTTTGCAGAGCATAGTTCGCCGCTTGAAAAGGCGTGCGCCAGTCATCGGGTTTGGCAGCGGCCACCGTGACGCGGGCTTTCGCCAGCGTCAGCGCAGCCACATCTTTTATCTCCACGGTGAAGGGCACGCGGACCTTCTCCCAACGAATGTTCACCTGTGCCGAGTTCTCGGTCACCGGGTCAAAGCTGTACTCGAGCCATTCCTGATTGTCGGCCACCCACTCTGGTTTGGCTTTCACCCGCAGCGTGTCTTTCTTGTCGTCATAGTTGAAGCTGCCCCATTGGTTCGCGGTGCCGTTGAAGACGATGGTCCATTCCTCTTTTCCCGGAACGGTGTGCAGGCTGTAGCTGCCGGCGGCCAGCTTCTGTCCATTAATCCAAACGTCGTCCGTTACTACGAACTGGGTCGCCTCATTCGCGCCCGCGCGCCAGACGTGTCCGTAGGGAACTATGGGCTCGCCCTTCTGACGCTCGTTTTGATTGTCCAAAGTGGCCTCGCCCCTGGCTCTGGCCGCCATGGTGGTGGGCGGGTCACCCCAGATCGGGCGGCCTTTCACACCGGGGCGACTATAGATGATGGTCACATCCGTTACGCCAATGGTCTGCATGACGCTGGCCTTCTGGCTCGGCCGCGGTGTGCGCAACGCCTGGGCCGAGGCATATTCGAATGTGCCGAGCACAAACAAGATTGCAAACAAGGTAGCGTGGAAACGTTTACTCGGAATCATTGGATCTCTCCTCGTAGTTTGTTTTGCCTGGGGATAAAGGTTTCGCGGATGCGCTCGTGGGCGCCGTTCGGAGTCCCGCCTTCAGGCGGTCAGGCAAAGAACCGGTAAAGCCGGAACTCCAAAACAAGAACTACCAAATCTGGCAGCGATCATGCTCGGAACGCACCATGGCGTCGCCTGCCTTGCATTGAAAGGCCTCAGCGAACTGGGGCAGGTTCGACACTGGTCCATTAACGCGAAACTTTGGCAACGGGTGCGGATCGGTATAAACCAGTTGCCGCGCTAATTCGGGCCGCATGTTGGTAGCCCAGCCGCGCGCATAGCCGAGAAAGAAACGTTGCTCAGGCGTAAAGCCGTCGATCACGACTCGCGGCTTGCCCTCCAGCGATTTCTGGAACGCTCGATAAGCGACCAGCAAGCCACCCAAGTCGGCGATGGATTCCCCGACCACCAGTTTGCCGTTTTCGTTCAGGCCTTTCTCCACTTCAAAGCCGTTGAACTGATCGATGACACACTGGGCGCGTTCTTTGAAGGCCTTAAGATCGGATTCACTCCACCAGTTCGCCAGGTTACCGGTGGAATCGAATTGGCTGCCCTGATCGTCAAACCCATGCGTCATTTCGTGGCCGATCACCGAACCCATCCCGCCATAGTTGAAGGCGTCGTCCGACTCGGCATCAAAGAAAGGCGGCTGTAAAATCCCCGCCGGAAAAACGATCTCGTTGATCTGCGGGTTGTAGTAAGCATTGACAGTGGGCGGCGACATGCCCCATTCCATTCGGTCAACCGGCTTGCCGACCTTGGCCAGATCACGTTGCTCGTTAAACTGTCCGACGCGATAGCGGTTGATGACGTACGAGCCGCGGTCAACGCTCAGCGCTGAATAATCACGCCACTTGTCGGGATAGCCAATCTTGTTGAGAAACGCATCGAGTTTGATTATGGCTTGCTTGCGCGTTGCTTCTCCCATCCAGTTGAGCGTCCAAAGGTCGTCCTTCAAAGCCGCTTCCAGATTCCGCACCATCTCGAGCGCGCGCGCCTTGGCCGCAGGCGGGAAAGCCTTCTTTACATAAACCTCGCCCAGGGCTTCACCCAAAGCCCGATCGGTGCCGGACACGCAACGCTTCCAACGCGGCAGATTTTCTTTCGCGCCCGAGAGAATCGTGCCCTTGAAGTGAAAATCCTCGTCGACGAATTTGGCCGACAGAGCTGCCGCCGCGTTGTTAATCAAGTGCCAGCGGAGATAGGTCTGCCAGTCGGCAATCGGCGTGCTGGTGAGCTGCTCGTTCATGGCCTTGAAGAAATCCGGCGTAGCCACGTTCACATCAGCTTTCGGCGCCAAACCGATCCGCTGGAAGTAACCGGGCCAATCAAAATTATCAGCTACCTCGCTGACTTTCAGCATGGGCATGCGGTGATACAGCTTTTCCGGATCGCGTAGTTCAACTCTGGTCTTGGAAGCTGCAGCCAGTTTGCCTTCCAGCGTCATGACAGTCTGCGCTTCGGCGGCGGCCCTGGCCGCATCGTCGCCCAGCAACTCAAACATCTTCGCCACGTGTTTGAGGTATTCATCGCGAATTGGTTTCCGTTTTTCGTCTGAATAGTAGTCACGATCAGGTAATCCCAAACCGCCCTGGAAAATCCCAATAATCACGTCTTTGCTGTTTTTGAAGTCCTGATTCGAACCCGAACTAAACAAAACGTTGACGCCGTTCACGTGCAGGTGCGCGATTTCTGCCTGCAGGGTCTTTTGATCTTTGATGTTCGCGATGTTGTTGAGTTCGTTCTGGATGGGCTTGATGCCGTCTGCCTCGATCTTTGCCTCGTCCATGCAACTCGCGTAATAGTCGCCAACCTTCCGTTCGTTGCTGCCTACTTCCGCGTTCGTATTTTTTGCCGCTGCTTCGAGAATGTCGTGCAGTGCATCGCGGTTTTTTTCATTCAAAACGTTAGCAACACCCCAGCTCGGAAACGCTGCGGGAATCGGATTGGCAGTCAGCCAGCCACCGTTGGCGTACTGATAAAAGTCCGTGCAGGCAGCAGCGCTTGTATCCAGACTGGCGCGATCGAAACCATGACCAGTTTGGCCGCTGGTCTGCGCTGAGGAAGACCTTTGGCTAATTACGGCGGCGAGGCACAAAGCTAAAAGCAGCGCCAGCACTACGATAGATTTTTGCGGCTTGTTCATATAGTTCTCCAGGATTATCCACTTAGGAAGCGGGCTGTTTTGAAAGCTGACTGACGACGATGACTGTCGAAAGATTTCGGAAGCTTGATATTAACAAATTCGCTGCCCGAAAGTGCACTGTTGACCTGTTGGTTAGTGTCCTAATTTCAGTTTTTCTCTGCGCGATCTCGGCGAGCTTTGCGCCTCTGCGTGAATAATTAGCCTGGAAAACACTCACCGCAGAGTCGCTGAGAACGCAGAGGTGGGCGCAGAGAATTTTAACTTAGAACACCACTGCTATTGTCTGTGTAAACACGATCTGAAACGATCGAGAAGTATTACGTGTCGAAAGCGGATAAGTTTCTCCGCTTAGTTCCTAAACTCAAGAAACGCCGCGGTTGATCGAATCATGGCTTCGGTTCCGTCGCTTACGGCCAATCACTCGGATAATCTTACGAACTTCCGAAAGCGCGCCGAGCCTGGCTAGCCGTGACTGAGCGCAGTGCGCGGGCTTCGCGAAGCTATGTTATCGTGCAAAAAATGATTTTCAATTCCGCGGAGGTATCCCGATGATTGAAATAAGTGTAGCAGGCGATAGGGCGATTTTCGAGGTACAAGGCTGGGACCAGCTATGGTCTTTGCGCAGCCGTCTGGAGATTCCGCTCGCCCACATCAACAGAGCGCATATTGATCCCCATCCGGCAATGGGTTGGTTTGACGGAATCAAATTGGGGGGCACCGGAATACCAAACATTTTCAAAGCCGGCACGTTTTACCAGGACGGCGGCCTGGTGTTTTGGGATGTGCATGATCCGCAAAAAACGATCGTGATCGAGCTGAACCATGAGCGCTATCAGAAACTGGTCGTTGAAGTCGAGGACCCCGCGGCAATGGTCAAGCTGATTAACGATGCGGCCAAAGCGAGTTAGCGCGTGAGAGTCACCCTAGCTCATGACTGGTATTTAGGGGTTGCTTCGGCTCGTTGTGTTATGAGAGGCTGCTGAAAAAGAGGTCGATCCACGAAATCACACGAAACAGCACGAAGCCACACGAAAAAGAACGTCTTGTTTCGTGTTACTTCGAGTTATTTCGTGTTCGTTCGTGGATCGTCTACATGTTGTTGAATGGTCCTCTTCGTTTTCAAAAGATTGCGAGAAACAGTTGGGTCCACTGCGACCGACTCTCAACCATGAAGCAAGAGAC